>ERZ773022.777-NODE-777-length-23846-cov-55.133538_pt1 | contig 23846 bp, 26 predicted proteins | sample MGYA00580839_ERZ773022 | MGnify/ENA primary metagenome ERZ773022 (study PRJEB29015, sample SAMEA2738020) | human oral metagenome | biome: human oral; feature: human-associated habitat; material: dental | place: China | collected 2044 ... | reverse complement strand
CGCGAGCTGGGTTCAGAACGTCGTGAGACAGTTCGGTTTATATCCGGTATGGACGTCAGGAAATTTGCGAGGATTTGCCCCTAGTACGAGAGGACCGGGGTGAACGCACCGCTGGTGTACGGATTGTGGCCACCTGCTGCATTGTCCGGTAGCTATGTGCGGACCAGATAAGCGCTGAAAGCATATTAAGCGCGAAACTGACCTCAAGATTAGATTTCCCTATGAGGGCACAGATAGACTATCTGTTTGATAGGTGCAAGGTGGAAGTGCAGTAATGTATGGAGCCGAAGCATACTAATAGTCCCATTGCCTTTTTATGTCCTTGTCTACGCGGTTAATGCTTGCATTGATAGCGTGGATAAGGTAGACTTGACTAGTAATTGGTGTTCGCACCAACGTTAATCTTTCGATTATAGGCACGAGCTAGCCGAACAAGGACATCGAAGGAAGGGGTTTGGCCCACCACAGACTATACGTGGAACCAAGCGCTTTAAACCCCCTCCTTCGGTGCCCATGGCGAGGAGGAAACACCTGTTCTCATTCCGAACACAGAAGTTAAGCTCCCCAGCGGCGATTATACTGCTTTTAGTGGGAAACTAGCACGGTGCCGAATTATATAGAGACCATCCGAATAGGATGGTTTTTATTTTGCATATTGGTTCTACGAGATAAAATTGCTATTAGTTTTTTGTCATTTTCATTTAATGACGCTCATGGTGCTGCTAATGGGAGTGAGTCTTTTTAAGTTTTTTCCAAGCTGCTTTGCGCTGTTTTGGCGTCATGCTTATTGCCCATTTCCACGCTTTGCCGCTACTAATTCCAAGGCTATCCTTTGCGATATGTTCCATTATAGATTTGGCATGCTGGCTACCAAAGCCTATTTCTATTGCGTCAATTGAAAATGAGTACACCAATCGACTCCATCGCTCGTTTAAGATTTCTTTGTTTTTTACGGTTTGCGGCCACACATGATTTTGTCCAAGCAATTTACATCCAATCAGGTTAACAAGAATCCAAAGGATAAGATCATCTCCTATTACTGCTGATGCGTCTAGCTCAATTAGTGCTGCCTCTTTTTTGTCAATGCCTGAGCCGAGAAACCACGTGCTGTGATCGCCAGTTACGTCGCCTACTACAATAGTAAACCCTCCGCGAAACGATAGTCCAGAAGCCGTTTCAAGGCCAGAGACGATATTATCCTCGTATTCTTTATATAACCTTTGGACGCGGGCTGTCAGAAATATTCCAGTCCAGTCTTTTTTCTTCATTCTAAATTTGACTAGCATATGGTAATTATAACAAATAAAATAACGCCCCTGAAAGAGCGTTATTTTCTCTATTCTCGAATCTCGCAGAAAACGAGAATTGTATTTGTGGTGGAACTACGATTTCTAAAGTTCCAGTGTATAGCCAGCATGATGTTGCCGACAATACTTAGTATAGCTAACAGAGAGGCAGAATGCAATATTTTATTCACAATGAAAGAGCGCTTGTGTAAATATTGACAAAGTATGAGCAGTATGATAGCATAAAACTATAACACATACCATGTGTGATATATAAAGGTGAGGGTTTCTGCATAATTTTATGTGGAAATCTTTTTTAATACGGAGGAAAACTCATGGCAGGAACAAAAGCCGGCGGTCTGAAGGCTGCGAAGAAAAACTTAGCGCGTGATCCAAACTTTTACGCGAAAATTGGCGCAAAGGGCGGCAAGAATGGCAAGACTGGCGGTTTTGCGGCTAATCCGGCTTTGGCGCGAATTGCTGGCGCAAAGGGCGGAAAAATTTCTCGCCGGCGCAAGGCGACAGCAACGACGGCTGCATCGGTAACAGCCGCGTCAGCAACCCAAGATGATGTAACGCTAGCTGCGTAGTTCTAACGCCCTAGTGTTATGATTATGAAAATAACCCTCTTTACGGAGAGGGTTATTTATTTACGGTAGCGACGGAGTTCGCAGGAGCGAGCCTCGTTGACTTGCCATTCGCTATGGCACTGAAGACAGCGGTAGCGGTGTTTAGCAATTTCCATACCGACTGCTTCACAATTTGGACAAATACTGCGTGAGTGCAGCCAGTCGCGGTAACTGTCTAGTGCATCTTGGACGATGTCGTCTTCCATTTGCAGCGGCAGATTATATGCGGGAGCAAGCGTGTCTACGGCATATTCCCAGGCTGATCGCTCCATATCAATTAACGTAATATCCCGCTGGTAGGATTCGTGCTGCAGTTTGGCGTGGGCGATTTCATGCAGCAATTGGGCAAAATCGTTTTTTTGCCGCAGGTTTTTATAAAAAACTGTTTGTGTTTTCGGAGACCATGAAAAAACATCGCTTTTTTTAAAGGTAATATCTGGAAAATCTAGTTTAATTTTGGCGAGCGTGGGCCAGCGCATTGTCATAGCATCCATATAACACAATTTCTTCCGGTTTCGGCGCGCTAGCGATTTTCGGTACGGCTATGGCGGCTGGCAAGTTTTCTGCTAGTAAACCGCTTAATATATCGGTAAAATAGGGGACAAACGAACCAATACTGCCGCCGATTACGATGGCATCTGGCTGAGTAAAAGCGATGAGCGGCTGTAATCCGACGCTAATTCTCTTAGCGATTTCTGACCAAGCTTCTAGGGAGGTTTCTTTCGATAACTCGCCGAATAGTTCATAAAACACTCGTCCGGCTGCAATTTGTTCCCAGGATAGGGTGCGTCCGCCATACGACAGCATCATATGCCCGCCCTCGCAATCGTTTAAGGATTTATCTAGCACGCCGTTTAAGATCAGGGAAGTGCCGATACCGGTGCCGATCGTGATGTACAATCCGCAGCGAGGTAACTTATCTAAGCGGTGCATACTGGCGAGTCCAGCCATGTTAGCGTCGTTGGCAACTATAATATTGGTATTGGGAAAGTTCTTTGCAAAAAGCTGCCGGATGGGTACGTTTTGCCAATTGAGATTTTGGCACCAAACAGCAACTCCGTCATGGACAACGCCCGGCAGGGCGACAGATAACGTAGTAGCGGAGTCACCTGAGATTAAGTGTATTTGATCGGTAACACGCTGGATATACTGTTCAATATCTTTCGGTGTTGGGAATTTTATGATTTGTTCGGGCTGCCCGTTATCATTAAAGCGGGCGACGAGCGTTTTCGTTCCTCCAGTATCTACGGCAACTATCATAATTGGATTATACCATAGCTCTTTACTGATTACGGGCTATCATGATATAATAAAGAAAATTTGAGTTTGGAGAAGTAGGCAATGAATAGAAATAATCAACGAGGAGTTGTCGGAACATTTGTAGTGGTTGGTGCTGTGCTAGCAGTGGCGGCTTTGGCGGTGTTGTACGGCGCCCGCCATTCGTTAAGCGATCAGCAGAATCCGCCAATTTCAAGCGAATTGGTCGCGGCAGATAATAAATCTGATAGTAAAGACAATAAGAGTAATAAAGATACTAAAGATAGCAAAGACGCTAAAACGGAAAATAAATCAGGCGGCAATTCGGAGCAAAAGACTGAAACCAGCAAAGATCAACATACCGACTCCAAATCTGGCAGTGACAATTCTACTATAATAAGCGGTTCGGATACTAAAACAGAGAGTAAATCTGAAGATAAGAAAGCTGATAAGCAGGCTGCCCCGCAGACGCCAGCAGCACAAACTAACGATAAGGACTTGCCAAAAACTGGCCCGGCTGAATCGGTGGCGGCTATTCTGGCAGTTGGCGGTTTGACCTTTATCGTTTTGGCGTACGTTCAGTCGCGCCGGGTTGTCTGATTTTGACTTAACTACATCTGTTGTGGTACAATTACTATTGATCTATAGGGACGTTTTTCATGCTGTCTCTAGGAAGTAATATCAATTTTAAGGAAGGGGTCTTTAGGAAGACTTATGGCAAATGCCAAAATTACAATGGACGACCTGCTGGCGCAAGCAGGCGATAATATAAAGCAAATTGTTGCTGGCGACATGGTTAATGGAACTGTGTTGTCGGTTAGAAAACACGAGGTTTTGATCGATTTAGGACCTTTGGGCGTTGGTTTGGTGCCGCGCCGCGAAGTTGGTTTTTCAAAAAATTATACTGTTGGCGACGAAGTTGTCGCTAGCGTGGTTGATCCAGAGCTAGACAACGGCTATTCGCTGCTGTCGCTACGCAAGGCAGCCAAGGATCGCGGCTGGGACGAGGTCTTTGCTAAGCTTGAAACGGGCGAGATTATTACTGTAGTGCCGTACGATGCTAATCGCGGCGGTATGCTGGTGGAATACGAGGGCATTCGCGGCTTCTTACCGGTATCGCAGCTGTCAGCAGAGCATTATCCGCGCGTCGGCTCAAGTGATAAGGACGAGATTTTGCAGCGTCTTAATACTTTGGTAAATAAAGACATTAAGGTGCGAATCTTGGACGCTGATCGTAAGACAAACAAACTTATCTTTTCTGAGAAAGAGGCGGTAAAAGAAGGTTTGGCGGAGCGGTTCCAGAAGATGGCGATTGGCGATACAGTTGAGGGCGTGGTGACTGGCGTTGTCGACTTTGGCGTATTCGTTAACGTTGAAGGAATTGAAGGGCTAATTCACATCTCAGAAATCAGCTGGGAGCGTGTTAACAATCCAGCCGATTACGTGAAGGTTGGACAGACGGTCAAGGCGAAGATCATCGCGATTGATAAGGAGCGGCTCAGCTTGAGCATGAAGCAATTGACTAAAGATCCTTGGTTGGATGAGGTCGAGCAATTCAAGCCTGGCGATAAGGTTGAGGGAACGGTAACCCGCATTACGCCGTTTGGCGCGTTTGTGCAGCTAAGCCCGGCAGTTGAGGCGCTGGTTCACGTGTCAGAGCTTGGCGGCGACGGGACGGATCCTGAAAAAGTATTCACCTTGAATGAGCGTAAAGAGTTTACGGTTTTGGATATTGATAAAGAAAACCGCAAGATTTCTCTTTCGCTTGGCAAGTCAAAGAAAAAATAATACAAATCCCCTGAAGCGTAGCTACGCCCAGAGGTGAGAGGAGCTTACTATGGCAGAAAAAATCGTCAATATCGCGGATTCGGTAACGGTTGGCGAGCTGGCTGAAACTCTGGGATTGTCGGTAACTACGCTGATTGGCGAGTTGTTTAAGAACGGAATTGCGGCGACGATTAACCAGCGACTGGACTTTGAGACGGCGCAGATTGTGGTCGAGGAATTGGGATTGGATGTGCAGCTGAAGCGCAAGGCGGCTGCTGCGGAGATTCATCATCATGCACGAAAACTATCAGATAAGGCAGTGCCGCGCCCGCCAATTGTGGCGGTGATGGGGCATGTCGATCATGGTAAGACGAGCTTATTGGACGCAATTTTAGATAAAAAGACAGTTGAGGGCGAGGCTGGCGGAATAACACAGCATATTAGCGCTTACCAGGCAAAGCGCAACGGGCGGATGATTACGTTGTTGGATACGCCGGGACATGAGGCGTTTGCAGCATTGCGCCAACACGGCGCGGTACTGACCGATGTGGTGATCATCGTGGTGGCGGCGGATGACGGCGTCAAGCCGCAGACGGTCGAGGCAATTCGGTTTGCGCGCTCGGCTAATGCGAAAATAGTGGTGGCGATCAATAAAATTGATAAAGATACCGCTAATCCGCAGCTGGTAAAAACGCAGCTGGCGTCTGAACACGGCCTCAATCCTGAGGAGTGGGGCGGCGATACGGTGATGGTGGAAGTCAGCGCTAAAACTGGCCAGAATTTGGATAAGCTGCTGGATATGGTGCTACTGGTGGCAGATATGGAAGATTTACGGGCGGATGAGGATGTGCCGGCGGAAGGCTTGGTGATTGAGGCGCACATGGAGACCGGGCGCGGCGCGGTGGTCGGGTTGTTGGTGGAAAACGGACATTTGCGGCCGGGGCATTATTTGGTTGCTGGGACGGCTTACGGACGAGTTAGGACGCTTCAGGACTTCCGCGGTAAGACGGTTAAAGATGCCGGTCCGAGTACGCCAGTCAACGTGACTGGATTTAAAGAATTGCCGCAGTTTGGCGATGGATTTGGGATTGCTAAGAGCGAGAAAGAGGCGCGCAATTTGGCGCAAAAAGCGAAAATTGAGCAGGAAAAGATGGCTGCTACTACTAATATTACTGGCGCGGACATCCTAAAAATGATGAATCAGAAACTTGATGCTGAGGAGTTTAATGTGATTATTAAGGCTGATGTTCAGGGTTCGGTGACGTCGGTGGTGGATAGCTTGAAGTTGATTGATACGGGCGGCGAAGTTGAACTACATGTCGTCGGTACGGGCGTGGGTAATATTTCTGAGAATGATATTCACTTGGCGGTGGGCGAGAATACAGTGATTTATGGATTTAATGTCGATCTTCCGCCAGCGGTCAAGCGATTGGCGGCGCGCGAACACGTGGAAGTGCGGATTTTTAAGGTGATTTATGAGCTATTGGATGATGCGAAAGATTCAATGGAAGCGCTGCTGGCGCCAGAGGTTGTCGAGACAGAAATTGGCGAATTGGAAGTAAAAGGCGTGTTTAGGACGATGCGTGAGGAAATAATCGCTGGCGGCGAAGTAAAACGCGGTAAGGTGGCGAAAGGTCTGCTGGCGCGAGTAAAACGCGGCAAGGAGCAAATTGCCGAGGTGGAAGTCTCATCAGTGCAGCGCCAACAGCAGGAAGCTAAGGAAGTCTTTGAGGGCGAAATGTGCGGTTTGAGCCTGAAAACCAAGAAAAAGATTACCCTGGAAATTGGCGATAAACTGGAGTTCTTTACGCGGGAATTGGTGAAGAAAACTCTGTAGCCTGCTAAGGTAAATTAAAGCATTTGTGGTTCGGATTTTAGCGAAAGTGGTTAAGTTAAGCAAAAAGCTTGACATTTTGTACACTGTATGCTAGCATACTAACATAATCTTTAAGATGTAGTATTCTAAGAAAGGAACCACCACATGACATCAAAGGAAAAAAATCCTGGCAGCAGCGTGCCGCCAATACCGCAAGCCCCTGACGATCGACTTAGTCAAGACGGAAGGTCGCTGATTCATGCTGTTTATGACGCGCAGCAGCCTGCTGGCGAAAGAAAGGGGATTTTTCGTCGAGCTGGAGAGGTAGCAAAAGGGTTATTTGATGCAGCAGTGAGAGGTTGGCGTCTTGGGCGTGATAAAGCTAAAGCTGAAGCAGAGAGGCGGCGCATCAGACCTATTGACCACCCTTCCAATGACAGACCGGAGATTCCAGAAGGAATTCCTGTAAGTCCTTACGGAAGTGATACGGAGTCAGACGAACCGAAAACAGATCTAGAAGAAACAAGGACGCCGGAGCAAGGAAAACATATTCAGGACACTTCTGTCGAGACTACACAAGAGAGGCTCGAAAAAAAGAAACGAGAGGCTCTAATTAAACTAAAAAAGGCTGTAAAAAAGATTGATAAGTATGGTCTAGATAGCGATAAGGGTAGGGTAGCAGCGGCAAAAGCAGCAGAATACAGCGAACGAGTGAGGCGCCTTCAGGAGAGTATAGATAAAGAGACAGGCGAGAAGACGACGCCAACGGACGGCGAAGACGGCGGCAAACCTAATAACTCAGAGGATTTGCCAATGAAAGATGTGCTTATTGACCACATGCAAGAACGTCGCCAAACTTGGGAAAAGTTGAAGTCTACCCCTGGTTTTAAGTTTCCTGGCGGCGAGATTGGAAAGAACCGCAAGATAGGAGCGATCAAAGAAGAACTAGATGCTATTAATGAAGAGTGGGATAGGCTTGGCGGAAAGGCTATTGATGAAGCTCAGGCTAAAGGTCTAGCAGTGGAACAAAAGTTACAAGAAGAGATTGATGAGCTGGAAGCAAGACCTGGTTTTAAGTTTCCTAGTGGCGAGATTGGGAAAAGGCATAAGATTGAAGCGCTGAAAGACAAACTAAAACAAGCGAAAGCTATCTCTAAAGCTAATGTTGAAATTGCCAAGGACGCTTTTTACGCTAGGTTTATTGTCGATAGAATACGAGAAGACGCGCCACTAGCTCCTACGCCAACTGCTGAAGATTTTCGCCGGGCTAGGATTGACGAATTAGACAAAATATTAGAAGATCCCGACGCGTCAGAATCTGATAAATATACGGCGGCTGTTGAAAGGGAGAGACTTCTTGACGAGCTTAATGATAGATCTGATGAAGGTGAGGAAGGTGATGATGCCGCTAAGACGACTCCTGACGACATGACACCGGAGGATAAAGCTCGCATGGATGAGCTAGAGAAGAGACTTAATTTTGCTCGCAGCTGGTATGCGGAATTAAGGGCTAGATATGAACAATTAGGGTTTGTTAAAAAACTTATTGACGGAAAATCGCTTAAAGAAGAGATGGAAAAAGCTCGCGCAGGATTGGAGGAGATTTTGTCGCGTGTAGTATATCATCAAGTGCTTGGATGGGAGAATGAAAAATCAGTCAAAGGAGATGGACAAGAGAAGATTGGAAAAGAGACCATTCAAGCTATAGCTTTGGCTACTCTTAACCAACAGGAAATCCTTGAAAAAGAAACACAGGAGCGCTATGATAGAAGATTGGAAGAGCGTTCAGGTTTTAAGAAGGTAGCAGCAAAAATTGGTCGCTGGTTCGTTGGTGAAGAGAATAAAGAAAGTGGTAAGCTGGGCCTTGGCGGCTGGTTAAGAAGCGGTGGAGCCGGTCTAGTTGCTGGTGTTGTCGGCGGACTTTTCCGTGTAGGTTTTCCAATAGGTGTTGCTGGCGGCGCGGGCGTAAGAGTTGCGGCTCATCAGAGAGCGCTAGAGAATAGCCGTGGAGAGGATCGGTCGCTAGACCAAGAGTCTGTAGATAGAATTGCGAGCGTTGAGCAGGACAGAGATTGGACGGTCGAGACACAGGATAAAGACTCTGGCAAGACAGTGCGCCGCGATGCTTCAGAAAAAGAGATTACTATGAATTTAGTCGGTCGGATGCTGGCGGAAACACAGAGAGATACAGAAGAACGCCAGCGTAGAAATACTGCTATAGCGAGGAAAGCTGTGACTGCGTGGAGTCTTGGTTTTGCTGCCGGTGTAGTCACTGTTGCCGTTGGCAGAACTATCAGGAATCAGATAGCTAACACTCTAGACAAAAAACCGGCTAATATCGCCGGGGGTGGAAATGGCGAAAATGGTTCGGGCTCTGGTTCTGGTCTGTTCGATCGGGCGTCCGGGTTCAAGGGATGGGGCGACCCCGCCGGTTCGGGCGCAGAGGTGCCAGGTGACATAACAGAAGTTCCTGGAGTAACAGTGACGCCACCGCCTGAAATTTCTCTTGGATCAGACGGATGGGTGTGGGACAGGGTTGCTGATGTTCTCGGTGCAGAAAAGGCAACGCCGTTTCTGGAGCAACTAGCCCAGACCAATCCAGATTTTCAACTGATTGATCTTCCAAATGGTTTGACGGGAATCGCCTATCAAGGCAATACCGATCCGCAAGTAGTTGCTGATGCGATCGGTAAGGTTGCGCCGGATTTGCTGAAGCAGTGGGTATTGAAAGCCTGATATAGCAATTAGTAAAAATAAACATAAAAAGGAGAAATAAAAATGTTTCAAATTACCGACGACTTTCTAAAGCAAGCTGGATTTGATGCTTTGCCAGCGGATGAGATGGAGAAGCTGCGCCAGATCGCAACTAACCGGGTAGAGCGCGAGATTGGCGAGCAAATTGCAGAAGCAGCTGGCGAGGAGCGTTCGGATGAAATTAGCCGGCTGATGGATGGCGATAAGAGCTTGGCGCAGCAGGTGGCAAACCGGATTAATCCGCAGTTTAGGGAAAGCCAGGACTTCCTGACGGTCCAGCAGCTGGGGCAGCAGAATGGCGCCAGCGACGATGATATTGTCCAGCAGTTTGCGATCTTTGCATGGTTTAGCGAGCAGGGGATTAATATAGAAAATATCGTGCGCGAAGCAATGGCGAAAGTACAGGCAGAGTTTCGGGCAACAATTGCGCGCGTAAATGATATCGCTAACACTGATTCGTCTGCGTCGTAGTCGGCTCTAAGGTGGTATTTTCGGCGCGTAACTGATACAATGGATAATATGTAAACCATCATCAAAGGGGTAAATACACTATGTTTCAACTAAACGAAGAATTCTTAAAAGAACTAGGGCTGGATCAGTTGCCAGAGGAGCAGCGCAAGCCGTTTTTACAGCACATTTACAGCGAATTGGAGATGCGTGTTGGCGAACGGTTAAGCCAGGGTATGAGTGATGCCCAGCTGGATGAGTTTGCGGATATCATTGATAAAAAACCGAATGCAGTCGATAATTTTTTAGCTAAATATGCGCCGAATTACCAGCAAGACAAGATGTTCCAGAGGCTGGTGCAGGCAACTAAAGCCGATCCGAACGATCCGCGCCTGAAGGATGAGTTCGCTGCCACGAAGTGGCTGGAAGTGAACCGTCCGGATTATCGTGATGTCGTGGCGGCGGTGATGGACGAACTGAAGAAGGAGATTGTTGCTCACCGCGATGCGATTTTAGGCGGTGCGGGTGCGTCTCCAGCGCCGCAGCAGACTAAAGGCGACTTTGATCTGGCTGCTTAAGAGTTTAGCTGTAAATCCTAGCCTTAATGACCGCGGAGAAATGCCTCTGCGGTCATTTTTTTGCCGCTGGCTGGGGCGATAAGCTCATCAATAATAAGCCAATTTCCATCAGCGCATTGCACGTCAAGCGGTGAAAGCGAACTAGCACCAGCGTGTGCTTTGGTGATTATGAACTCTGTATCATTAACCTTAAGCCGGCTGCGCGGAAATCCTAGGTAAGCTCTAACCTGAGCATCGGCTTCGGCGGCAGTCATTGTTTGCGGGTTGATATAAGATAGCTCTTTGGTAAGCAGTTTGCAGTAGGTAGCGTCGGCGTCATTTTGTGCTTTGGGGGTTAGCGCTCCCGACATTATTTCTGGCAGAATACTGATTAGCAAGTCGCTGCCGCTGCTAAATAATTCATTATAAAGCTGCGGTTTCGTTTCTGTGCCGGATAATTTTTTATGGATTTGGGCGTATATTGGCCCGGCATCCATCTTAGCGTCCAGTTTCATGATGGATACGCCAGTCTCGTTATCTCTATTGATGATGGCTGATTCTATCGGCGATGGTCCGCGATATTTCGGTAATAGAGATGGATGAACGTTGATAATTCCCGGAGAAAATAAGTCGAATATACTTTGGGGGATAATTTTTCCGTATGCCACCAGAATGCCAGTGATTGGCTGTAAATCTTTAATATAGCCGGCAATTTCGTTAACTTTTTGCGGCTGCAAGACAGGTATATGGTGTTCTTTGGCAAATGTTTTAACGGGCGGTTCAATGAGCCTATGTCCGCGACCGCGCTTTGAATCCGGTTTGGTGATAACGCAGGCAATGGAAAACTTATTATCAACAAGCGCCCGCAGGACGTCTAAGCTATATTCTTCAGTCCCAAAGAATGCTATTTTCGGCGATTTGGCTGGCATAGTCAAGCGGTTGCAGCTCGCCTTTCTCGTCGAGCGTGTAAAAAGCGTCTGTTTTATCTTTAATGTGGTCGATGAAGACTTTGCCGTTGCAGTGGTCAATTTCGTGCTGAAGTACCCGCGCTAAAAATCCTTCGGCCTTGAAACGCACTTCATTGCCGTCCAAGTCCATTGCTTTTATGCGGACTTTAGTATGGCGGGGAACTTTACCGTAAATATGCTGGACGCTGAGACAGCCTTCGTAGTCAGCAACGATTTCGCCTTCATACTTAACAACTTCGGGATTGATCAGGGTCATAAATTCGCGGGTTGATTTGTTGTCAAAATCACTACGAACGATGACTAGGCGTTTAAGCGCGTCAACCTGAACTGCCGCCAGTGCTGCACTGATTTCATGCGGCCGGGAATCTTCCCAATCAAGGGCTGCGGCTATCATGTCGTCAGAGAGTTTTATGATATCGTCGGTGATGACATGAATTCTGGTTGATTTTTTTCGCAGGTGCGGATTTGGCAGGGCTATAATATCGTCTTTCGTCATTCGTAATATTATATCAGAAATTACAGCAAACTGATAGGGTCGAGTACATACTGCCAATGTGCCGGCGGTATGTACTTTATCAAATTGATTAGTTGGCGGCGCTGCGGACTTTTCACGATGATCTGCCAGCGGTAGGTGTCGCGAACTCGTTCGTAAAAAGCTGGCGTTGGACCCAGGATTTCTATATCTGGCGATTTGGTTTTTAATAACTGGGCGATTTTTTGAGAATTATTAACGGCGGATTTTTCAGTTTTATAAGTGCAGGTTAATTTTAATAAATAAACAAAAGGCGGGAAGTTAGTTTTCTGGCGCTGGGCGATTGTGCGCTTGTAAAAGTCTGCGTAGTTTTGGCGCAGACCGTCAACTATGGATGGGTGCGACGGATGATAGGTCTGGACAATAACCTCGGTTGGGTTATGGGATCTGCCGACGCGGCCGACGACTTGGGCCAGGAGCTGGAATGTGCGTTCGGCGGCGGCGTAGTCGGGCAGCAATAACCCGGCGTCCGCCTGGACAACGCCGACGACGCCAAGGTTTGGCAAGTCTAATCCTTTGGCGATGACCTGAGTGCCAATGATGATATCAATGTCGCCGTTTTTTAACTTGTCATACTGGGTATCAACTGTCTCTTCAGGGGTAGAATCGCCGTCAAAACGAACAATTTTTTTGTTCAAAAATAGCTTTTTCAGCTCGGATTCAATGCGCTTGGTGCCGATGCCTTTGTGGATAATGTCGGCATTATGGCATTCTGGGCAGCTGGTAGGGACGCTGGTTGAAAAGCCGCAAATATGGCAGGATAACTGGTGTTTATCCGCATGTAAGGTTAACGGCACGAAACAGCGCGGGCAGCCTGCTTGCCAGCCGCAGCTTTCGCATAGTGTGACAGCAGCGGTGCCGCGGCGGTTATGGAAGATGAGTGCTTGGCGGTTGTTTTTTAGCGCCAGCCGCAAGGATTGTAATAATGGATTTGATAAAAATTGATGTTCTGAAAAGTTTTGGCGTTTGGTCATATCGACGAGCGTGATGTTTGGCTTGACGGCGTCGGTGCGGGCGGGGGCGGTCATGGAGGCTATGGCGCTATTAGAATGTTTGGCAAGGTAATAATCGGCGACGGCTGGCGTGGCGCTGCCGAGAATTAGTTTGGCGTTATGCTGGCGAGCGAGAATGGAAGCGGCGCGTAAGGCTGAGTAGCGCGGCGACTGTTCTTGCTTAAAACTGGGTTCGTGGCATTCGTCAATGACGATAAGGCCGAGTTGCTGAACGGGAGCAAACAATGCCGAACGCGGCCCGATAACAATTACCGGATCATTTGAGTTGATAATTTCTTTCCAGGCAGCGTGTCTTTGGGCTTCGGTTTGCTTTGAATGGGTTAGGATAATTTTTGGAAAATGTTTGGAAAATTCCGATACCAGCTGCGAGGTTAACGCGATTTCCGGGACTAAAATAATGGATGATAACTCTTCTTTTAAGGCTTGCTTGGCGGCTTCAATATATACTAAGGTTTTTCCGGAACCAGTGACGCCGTGCAGTAGTATCGTGCCGCTGAGCATGGCTTCAATTGTTTGCAGGGCGGCCTGCTGGTCTTTAGTGAATACTTTTTTTATTCTATTTGACGGAGCGTTTGATGTGATTTTATCAGGGGTGAGGCGCCGGTTTTTTGTTAAACCGCTGGGCAAAATAGTTTGCCAAACAGTTGCCAGGTGCGTTGCGTAATAGCTGCTCATCCATAGCGCTGTTTGGATAAGCGGCAAGGGCAAAGGACTTTTTTCAACGACCGAATCAATTGGTTTTACTGTAAAATCTGGCTGTCTGACTTCTTGTAAAACGACACCAGCCAAATGATTTTTTCCAACTTCAATGGTAACGATTGTTCCAGGCGGCAGTTTATCTTCCGAGGAATAGGTAAACGAATAATCATGCGCTCGGACAATTTTAATAGGCGAAACCAGATAAAAATACATATACCCATTATATAGCCAAAAAGATGCTAAAATAAGCATATGTATTTTGAGAGTCGTTCGCAAGCTGGCGTAAAGCTGGCAGACCAAGTGCTGGAAAAATATCGCTACGAAAACTGCGCAGTGGTGGCGCTTGGCGAGGGCGGCGTGCTGGTGGGCGAGCAAATTGCTGTCAAGCTGCACTGCGTGCTGATGATGCTTCTGAGCGAGGAAATAGATATTCCTGGCGAAGGATTGAGCTTCGGCGCGGTGTCGCAGTCAGGACAGTTTACTTATAATAGCCAGTTTTCTGACGGCGAAATTAACGAATATACCGGCGAGTTTCACGGTTACTTGGAGGAAAAAAAGCGCGAGGCGCATCAGCGGATTAACCGATTGCTTGGCGACGGCGGTATTATTGATAAAAGACTCTTAAAAGATCGGACGGTGATTCTAGCGAGCGATGGACTTGGCGACAATTTATCGCCGCTGGATGTGGCTCTAAGTTTTTTAAAATCGGTAAGAATTGACAAACTGGTGATTGCGGTGCCGTTTTGCGGTATAGCGGCAGTGGATAGGCTGCATATGACAGTCGATGAAATGCATATTTTGGATGTTAAGGAGAATTTTATGGGAACAAATCATTATTATGATGATAATACGCTGCCATCAAAGGAGGAGACGGTGAAGAAAATTAATCAAGTTATTCTAAATTGGCAATAAATAGGTTGCCGGGTGTTGTAAAATTGTGATACACTGAGTGGTAGCGAAAGGGAATAAGGGAGGAAATGCTTGACGTTTTTATTACATCTAGGGTGCGGCGTAAAATCGTAGTTGTGTACGCTAAGTATCCCGATTTTCATACGCACGTACGCGGCCTAGCGAAACTGATTAAGGAAGATCCCGGTAATATTCAGCGCGAGCTCAAGCGGCTGGAAAAAGTTGGCTTCTTGAGGAGCGAGAAGCAGGGCAATTCGCGGGCATACTTTACGAACAAGCAGTTCCCGATTTTCAAGGAATTACAGAGTATGGTGATTAAGTCGCAGCAACATGCGGCCCGGCCGAAGCGCGGCTCGGTTGATAGAGATTGATGACCTTATTTGAGCGGATTTTGACAGCGCGCGGTCTCGCGACGCGGGCGGCACGCGAAGCTTTTTTGCAGCCAGATTATGCGGCGGTGAAGCACGATCCGTTTTTGCTGCCGGACATGAAGAAGGCGGTGGCGCGGTTGAAACAGGCGCGGCAGCACGGTGAAAAAATCGTCATTTATGGTGATTATGATATTGATGGACTGAGCGCTACGGCGCTGCTGCTGGATGCGTTTGGTAAGTTTGGTTTTGAGGACGTCGATGCGTTCATTCCGAACCGGTTCGTTGAGGGTTATGGTATGACCATGGGTGCGGTGGACAAGGTGCGCGATATGGGCGCAGATTTAATAGTGACAGTGGATACCGGCAGTTTGTGCCATGCGGAGATTGCGTATGCCGCTAGCTTGGGGATTGATACGGTGGTGACGGATCATCACAACGTGGCCGAAACGCCGCCACCAAGCGTGGCAGCGGTGAATCCGAAATTTTCAGGACATACTTATCCGTTTCGTGATTTGTGCGGTGCGGGCGTGGCGTTCAAGCTGGTGCAGGCGCTGCAGACTGAACTGGATGGACTGCCTGATGGATATGAAAAGTGGCTGCTGGATTTGGTGGCGCTAGGGACGGTATGCGACATCGTGACGTTGGCTGATGAAAATCGGGCAAACGTCTATTGGGGTCTGCAGGTGTTGAAAAAACAACAACGTCCAGGATTGAAGGCCTTGATGGCGGTGGCGGGTGTCGAGCCGGAGCAGGTCAATGCTAGGCATTTGGGGTTTGGTTTGGGTCCGCGAATGAATGCGGCGGGTCGGCTGGAGACAGCGCAGCACGCCCTGGATATGCTGGTGGCGCGCGATGGGCTGGCGGCGCTGGAGGCAAGCGAGAAGTTGGAAGAATTGAACGGTAAGCGGCGCGGTATTCAGGATGCGATTTTTGAGGAAGCGTGTGTACAAGCCGAGCAGTTGGCTGGTGATCGGGTGTTGGTGGTGAGCAGTGATGGTTGGAATCACGGTGTTATCGGCATTGTGGCGTCGAAACTGGTGGAGAAATATAAAAAGCCGGTGTTTATCATTGGCGAGCGCGGTGAGGGAGCGACTGGTTCGGCGCGCAGTTTTGGTGATTTTTCAGCAGCCGATGCCGTGCGGGCGGCGGACGATATCATTATCAAAGGCGGTGGACACGGAGCGGCGGCTGGCGTGACGCTGGCGACTGAGAAAATTGGCGATTTTCGTCGTCGCGTTAATGAGTTTTATGATTCGCTGCAGCTTACAAACCAAGAGCGATATTTGCTGCCGCGAGCTGATGTAGAAATTGATGATTTTTCGGAAATTGATGAGGAGTTGGTGGCAAATCTGGCGAAAATGGAGCCATTTGGCAATGGTAATCCCGAACCAGTGCTAAAAATTACCAGGGCATCAGTTTTGAGCATGCGACGAATGGGCGCGGACGGGCAACACGTTAAATTAGCGCTGCGTGATAAAAATGGTAAAGTGTTGCAGATGCTGGCATTCAACGCATCAGAGGAATTCTTCCGCGAGCCAGGCGACGAGGTAGCGGCGTGGTTTCAGCCGACCATCAACGAATGGCAGGGAGCGCGGACGGTTGAGGGGCGGCTGTTGCATATTATTTTGCTGGATTGATACTTGGCCGGGTAAAATTTTGCTTTGCAAAAGTATTCCTCATCTGATATAATGCATAACGATATGGTACGAGTTACACGTAAAGACGAGAAAGAGGCGAATGAAAACGTTCTTCGCCGTTTTAACCGCCGGCTTTTGCAAAGCGGCGTGATGCAGAAAGCCAGAGCGTCAATGCGCTTTGAAAAACCTATTAGCAAAACAGTACGGCGCAGCAGGGCAATTGTTCGCCGTATGCGCAAGGCGGAAAAGACGCAGAAGTTGCGTTTGGGAGTTCGCTAGCCGATGGCGCTGAAAGCGCGAATTAAAGATGAAATGAAAGCCGCTTTACTTAGCGGCGATCGTTTTGTTGGCGAGACGCTGCGTAATCTGACGGCAGCAATTCTGAATGAAGAGGTTAAGCTGGGTAAGCGCGATGAAGGTTTGAGCGATGAAGAAATCGAAAAAGTCGTTGCCCGCGAAGTCAAAAAACGCAACGAATCGGCTAAAATCTACCGCGATAACAACCGTCCAGATTTGGCCGAACCAGAAGAGCGGGAAATTGAGATTCTGCAGGCATATTTGCCGAAACAGCTAGCTGAAACTGAGCTGGCGGCGATTATCGAGGCGAAAATAGCCGAACTTAGCGTAACTGGGCCGCAGGCAATGGGCCAGGTTATTGGCGCAGTTAAAAAGCAAGTTGGCAACGCGGCGGATGGTGCGGCGATTGCTCGTATTGTAAAACAAAAGTTGGATTAACAGAAAGAAGGTATCATGATTGTATTTTTTGGCCCGGCTGGCGCAGGTAAAAGTGTCCAAGGGCAAATGCTGGCAGCGCGTAATGGCTGGCGCTGGTTGAGCGCGGGCCAGCTGCTGCGCGACACGCGCGATCCCGAGCTATTTGCGCAGATGCGGACTGGCGGCTTGGTTGATCCGGAAAAGGTGAATAAACTAATCGGTGAAGCGTTAGACCGAGCCAAAGATATTGATCGCGTGGTGCTAGACGGTTATCCGCGGCAATTAGCACAAGCAAAATGGTTGATTGAGCATCGTCCTGAGCATGGCCGGGATGTTGCGTTGGTGATTGTCTTGGAGGTGCCGCGTGCTGAGTTGCTGCACCGCCTGAAGGTACGCGGCCGTATCGACGATACGCCCGATGTAATTGATGAGCGCTTACGGATTTATCGGCACGAGATGTATCCAGTTCTTGATTATTTGACAGAGCACGGAGTTAATATCGCGCATTTGGACGGAACAGGTACGGTTGGGCAGGTTCACGATCGGATTATGGAGGAGCTGCAAGCATGCAGGATCGTTTAATTACTGGCGAGAAAACTCCCGAGCAAATTCAGGCTATGCGCGATGGCGGCAAGAAGTTAGCGCAGATTTTCCAAGACATTCGCGATTATATTCATGCTGGCATGAGCGAAAAAGATATTGATGCATTCGTTGACGGCAAGATAAAAGAATATGGCGCTTCGGCGACTTACAAAACAGATGAGGTGAACTTCCCGGGGGTTATTTGTATCAGTACTAACGACGAAATCGTGCATAGCCCGGCGAGCGATTATATCTTTCAAAAGGGCGATGTGGTGAGTTTTGACTTGGTGATTACTTATAAAGACATGAAGACGGATAGCGCTTTCACGATGGTGGTTGACGATAAGCCGAAAGGCGCAGTCAAACACCTGTTAACGACCACCGAGAGAAGTTTGTATGCCGGGATTGATGCAATTAAAGGCGATGTTCGTACTGGCGACATCGCAGCTGCGATTGAAAAAGTTTTGAAAGATGGCAAATTAGGAATTATCCGTGAATTAGTTGGGCACGGTGTCGGTTTGAAAATGCATATGCCGCCAGATGTGCCGAACTACGGCCGCAAACACACTGGCGTACTGTTACACCCGGGTGATACGATTGCTATCGAGCCGATGGCGACGCTGGGCGGCGAGAAAATTGTTACTGATAAAGATGACGGTTGGACGATTCGTACGCGCGATGGTAGTTTGGCTGCACACTTTGAACACACAGTTTTGATTACCGAAAACGGTGCTGAAATTATTACGCAGTTGTAAATAACTATACGGGTTATGCTATAATATCCCTATATGCAAGAACAATCTCGATATGCAGTTGGTATAGATGTCGGAACTACGATGATTCGGTGCGTGGTCGGGCATGTAGATACGACGACTGGCACGCCGACAATCGTTGGCGTTGGCGAATACCCGAACAGCGGTATGCGCAAAGGTTCGGTCTCGAACTTGAACGGACCGTCTGAGGCGATTGATAAGGCTTTGGGCGATGCTGAGCGAATGAGCGGCTATCAAGTCAACGATGCGACTGTTAGTATAAATGGTTCGCATATTACGAGTACGCGTACTGACGGTATGATTGCCGTTGGTATGGCCGATCACGAAGTTAACGAAGACGATCTTTATCGCATAGAAGATGTGGCAACGACTGGCAAAGTACCAGCTAACCGCAAAATATTGAAGGTCGTACCGTTTAGCTACACGATTGACGGGCAGGGCGGAGTTAAGAACCCGCTAGGTATGACGGGCACGCGTCTCGAGATTAGCGCTAATGTGGTGTCGGCGATGGCGCCGTATGTAGTAAATCTCGAAAAGGCAGTTGAGGGCGCTACTGTGCGGCCGAATGACGTGGTGCCGTCGGTAATGGCAGCAGCTAAGGCTGTACTAGACGATTCTCAGATGGAAAATGGTGTGGCGGTGATCGATCTTGGTGGGGCGACTACTGGCGTAGCAATCTATGAAGAGGGTGATCTGCAATATATTGGCGTGGTACCGTATGGTGGCATTAATATAACGAACGACTTGGCGATTGGACTGAAAATTGATCCAGAAATAGCTGAAGAAGTAAAGCTAAAACATGCATCGGCTACTAACCGTAACAAATCTAGCAAAGTTTCGATTAAACACGATGGTGAGAGTCTAGAATTTGATATTGCCGATATCGATGAAATTGTTGAGGCGCGGTTAGAAGAGATTTTTGAAGCGGTTAACAAAGAATTGAAGAAAGCTGGTCGTGCCGGACGCCTGCCGAGCGGTGCTGTTCTAACAGGCGGGACGGCTAATATGAAAGGTATCGTTGAGTTTGCTAAAGCCCAGCTCGGCGTAGCTGTTCGTAAAGGTAAAGCTAAGGGTTATGGCGGCGTGGTCGATAATGTTGATAAACCTGAATTTGCGGCGGCAATTGGCTTAATGCTGGTTGATATTAATCCTGACGGCTATCATAGTGCTGCGGTTGATTCTAGCAAGTCGGGCAGTAAAGGCGGGCTTTTCCGTTCGCTATTTAACAGGTTTCGGCCATAGGTGATATACTAGAAATAAGATCCAGAGAATAAGGGGTAAGGAGTTGTAATGCCAGAGGTAAAACCGAGCGAAATCCAAACATTCGCAAGCATCAAAGTCGTTGGCGTCGGCGGCGCCGGCGGTTCGGCGGTTAACCGTATGAAAGACGCAGGGCTAAATGGCGTCCAGTTTATAGCTATGAATACAGACGCGCAGGCTTTGCATAATTCAAAAGCCGATGTCAAAATTCACTTGGGCCATAATACCACGAATGGTTTGGGAGCTGGTGCCGATCCAGCCGTTGGTGAAGCAGCAGCCCGCGAGTCGATTGATGAAATTCGCGAATCGCTAGAGGGAGCTGATATGGTGTTTGTGACGATTGGTGCTGGCGGTGGAACTGGCTCGGGAGCGGGTCATGTGGTAGCTGAAGTAGCGCGCGATCTCGGTATTTTGACTGTTGGCGTGGCTACCAAGCCGTTTAGCTTCGAAGGCGAAAAGCGCCGGGCTAATGCTGAGTGGGCGATTGCTCAGTTGGGCCGGCAAGTCGATACGCTAATTTCTATCCCGAATGATCGGCTGCTGCAGACTATTGATCGTCGAACGCCACTGCTTGAGACTTTCAAGATTGCCGATGATGTACTGCGCCAAGGTGTGCAGGGTATTTCAGAGCTGATAACTGAGCATGGTTTGATTAATCTCGACTTTGCCGATGTCAAAGCCATCATGAGTAATGCTGGATCAGCGTTAATGGGTATCGGCCGGGCTAGTGGTGAAGGCCGGGCGGCACAGGCAGCGCAGCAAGCAATTGAATCGCCGCTGATTGAGGTATCGATTGATGGTGCTAGGGGTGTACTCTTTAATGTCACTGGCGGTTACGATATGAGTATGGCGGAAATTCAAGAGGCTGCCGAGATCATCACGAGTGCTGTTAGCCCAGATGCTAATATTATATTCGGTGCCACCTTGAAGCCGGAATTAGAAGACGAGTTAATTATCACCGTGATCGCGACCGGCTTTGATAATGCATACTATCAGCAGCAGGCAGAGGAATTGACGGCGCCAGCAGAACAAGCGCCAGCTGTTCAAACGCAATCAATTAGCGAAGCTGTAGATGACATTGATATGGACTTGTCGCATCAGTCGGCAGCAGCACAATTTGCCAGCGAGGATACAGCAGATATATGGGGCAGTTCGGTTGATGAGGATGATGAAGACGATACGCCAGCCTTTTTGCGGCGTCGCCGAAAAAATAAGCATAACGACGAGGATTAAATGAAAGGGATTAAAATCGGCAACAGTCGCGTACTAGAGTCGAGAGAATCGGCTGACGGTATTACGATTCGCCGCCGCCGCGAAACCCCCGATGGCAAGCGTTTTACGACGTATGAGCGAATCGAACGTCCGAACTTGGCAGTTATTAAATCTAGCGGTGCCCGCGAATTGTTTGAGCGGGCCAAGTTAGCCAATTCTATCCGTCGTTCAGTTGGTAAGTTCTTCAAATCGGAAGTTGAACTGGAGGAAATAATTGATGCCGTGGAAGATCGCGCGCATAGCTTGGGCGAGAGCGAAATTGAATCTCGTTTGATTGGCGAGTTTGTACTTGACGAGCTAGCAAAACGTAACGAAGTCGCATATGTGCGCTTTGCCAGCGTATTTCAAAAGTTCAAGACGTTGGATGATTTCGTCAAAATATTAGAGCAGCGCCGCCAGAAAGGGCAGGAATAATGCGTGTAGTCGTAGTGTATCGGGGGGAAAGCGATTACGCGCGCCGAGTTATAGATTTTTTACATGACTTTAATCGGCAGACAGGGCACACGATTGAGGAAATTGACCCAGATTCGGCTGAGGGCAGTGATTTTTGCCGGACGTACGATATCGTTGAGTATCCGACGATTATCGCGCTGAGCGCTGATAGCCAGATGCAGAATATGTGGCGCGGGCTGCCGCTGCCGACGATTAGCGAGGTAAGTTTTTATGTTTGAAAAGTTGCGCAAGCAGCTGCCAGGCAAAGAAGCAAAGCGCCGGCAATTAGCAGCGCTATTGATGCTGGTTGGTAGCGGCTTGGGCTTGTTGGCTTCGTTTGTATTATCGATTGAATCGCTGACGCTTGCTAAAAATTCGCATGCCGTGTTGAACTGTGACTTGAACGCGGCGATGAGTTGTTCGACGGTGGCGAACCATTGGTCGGCGGCGCCGCTTGGCTTTCCTAATAGTTTTATTGGTATGATGACGCTGCCGGTGATGGTGACAATTGCGGTGGCGCTGCTAGCGGGCGCGAAGTTCCCGAAGTGGTTTATGCAGGCAGCGCAGCTTGGCGCGGTGGCGGGCTTGCTATTTGCTGGTTGGATGTTCTACATGAGTTATGTTGAGATTGGCGCGTTGTGCCCGTGGTGTTTGACGCTGGACGCGGGTATGCTGCTGATTTTTTATGGACTAACCAGGCACAATGTTTTGAACAAAATTATTGAACACCGTGGTTTGCATCGGTTTGTTGACCAGGGTTACGATACGCTAGTACTGGCCTCGGTGGCGGCGCTGGTGATTATGGCGATTTTAGCGAAGTTTGGCAGTCAAATTATCTAGTCCGGGCAGTTGAGCGCGCAAGTTGCTTGTGCTAAAATGGTAGCAGTCTAAGCTATTTTTGCTTGAGGCGACAGGCGAGGTATAAGTGGAGGGTAATTGCGAGCAACTTGGGTTGAGAATACGACACAAACGGACGGTTTTGGCATATGCTGCGGTCTGTCTGTTAGCGCTGGGTATTGGTGTTATTATGGCGGTGCAGTGGCTAACTCGCCCTACTGAAGCGCTAATGCCGACAGCGTCATCGTCGCAAGTAAAGGTTGATCAAGCGAATTATCGTCTATATCAATCGTCGAGTAGTGCTACTCCTGGTGCGCCGTTGGCGGCTGATAATACAGCAGCGACACTGCCGCAGACTGGTGCTAGTTTTCGAGTGCGAGTGGGGGTAGAGAATAAAGAAGATCTTATGCTCGCAAAACATATAATAGGTGGATTTGGTTACGTCTGTGCTGTGGCTTTGGATGGTAGGGTATATTGTTGGGGCAGTAATAGCAATGGTAAGATTGGTAGCGGTAATACATCAAGCGCTCTTGTTCCCTCAGCTGTTAAAATTAGTGGTGCTCTAGTAGGAAAAGTAATTAAGCAAATAGAACCGTCTTCTGCCGGTAACCATAGTTGTGTCATTGCTTCTGACGATAAAGCATATTGTTGGGGCCATAATGGCTTTGGTCAGCTCGGCAACAATAATACAGTAAATTCTCTTACTCCTGTAGCTGTTGATACTGCAGGTGTTTTAGCGAGTAAAACAATTAAACAGATAGCTTCAGGTGGTATTTCTAGTTGTGTCATTGCTTCTGATGATAAAGCATATTGTTGGGGTAGCAATAACTTTGGACAGTTAGGTAATGGTAATTTAAAAAACTCTTCTACTCCTACACCTGTCAGTACCACTGGAGTTCTGGCGGGGAAAACAATTAAGCAGATAACGGCCGGTAATTCGTATTTTTGTGTCATCGCTTCTGATGATAAAGCATATTGTTGGGGGGGTGGTAGAAGGGGGGGCGTTAGGTAATGGCAGTACACTATCTCTTGTTATTTCTACTCCTACACCTGTCAGTACCACTGGAGTTCTGGCGGGGAAAACAATTAAGCAGATAACGGCCGGTACGGAGTTTACTTGCGCTATCGCTTCTGATGATAAAGCATATTGTTGGGGGAGTAATTCAAGTGGTCAGCTTGGTAACAATTCAACCATTAATTCCGGCGTCCCTGTCGCTGTCAATACTTCCGGTGTATTAGCCGGAAAGACTATCAAGCAGATTTCTGCTGGCAGTTCGCATACTTGCGCTATCGCTTCTGATGATAAAGCATATTGTTGGGGGAGTAATTCAAGT
>ERZ773022.775-NODE-775-length-23875-cov-5.451553_pt1 | contig 23875 bp, 28 predicted proteins | sample MGYA00580839_ERZ773022 | MGnify/ENA primary metagenome ERZ773022 (study PRJEB29015, sample SAMEA2738020) | human oral metagenome | biome: human oral; feature: human-associated habitat; material: dental | place: China | collected 2044 ... | reverse complement strand
AGACAGGTATCCGAAGGTCAACCAGATGGGACACTCTACCTGCCACTTCTCTAATCTTTGGTGTGAGCTCCGGCGTGGTTAGAAATCTAGCCGGGAATTACGGCTAAATCGATTTCTGACAGAGCCCTATATCGCTCCTTGCCTCTGATACACGAACTTGGCCTTTTCAGCACGTAGGAACTCGAACACGTTTACGTGGTGGATTCCGAAATGGTCGCAAACGTCGATGATAGAAACCTTCTTGGTTGTCGTCCATGATCGCTCCTGCGTCACAACGATTCCCCCGTAAGCGAGCGCATAGGCAACAATCCACGGGTCCGCAACGCCAGGAGACAGAAAGTTGCTGACCACATTCGGTTTCGTGTACGCCCCCATGACGTACTTTGCTACGCGCCGCTGCTCGGCAACGATCGCGGAATCGCCTGCGCAGTCGTAGAAGTGCACTTTGTCGATCTTGCCCTTCACCCAGGCGCTGAGGTCGTCGCCCCCAGCGAGAAGCTCGTCTCGCACGTGGCTGACGCTCATGGCATTCCCGTTCTCGAAGTCATCGATGACGAAATCCCAGAAGCCGGGGCAGATATCGAACGCATAGAAGCGGTTCTTCGACTCGATGAACGCATTGGCATCCAGGATCATTGCGGAGCTTTGGGGCATCAGACGTACATCCCCTCTCTCTGGAAGAACTCCTTGAAGCTCTTCGCACCCATCCCGGTGAGGCGGTAGGCATCGGAGTAGAGCAGGTACTCGGACTGCAAAGCGGTATATATCGTCTCAGGGAATAGCCCGCCCAGGTGGTTCTTCTGCATGGTGTAGAAGCCCGGTCCATCACCGCCGCTCTTGTGGTCCTTCTTCTTGCTGAGTATATCTGCGAGCTTGGCGGAGTAGAGTCGATACCGGTTGTCGAACTCGCTCCATGTGATTCGCCCGAGGTCGCGTGCGCGTCTGAGGCAGACTGCCTCGGAGACCTTCGTGAGCTTGCCGAGCTCTTCCAGGGCGTCATCGGTACCCATCTGGTCGAACACGGCATGCACCATAGACGCCGGCACGAGGAACTCCGCCGCGACCGCATCGCACTTGGACTCGTTGCTCTTGTCGGAGAAGCCGAGTGCGACGTCATCCACGCCCGTCTCGTCAAAGAGTAGATGCGCGAACTCGTGCGCCAGCGTGAAGAGCTGGGCGGAGTATGCGTCGCTGGTGTTGAGGAAAATGACCGGGGCGTATCTGTCGGAAAGCACAAACCCCCGGAACTCCTTCACCTCAAAGGACCTATTTGTGGAGTTGGCGAAGTAGCTGCCGGCATAGACGTACACGCCTGTGTGCTCGATGGCCTCGCGCAAGGCGCGAACCGCAGCATCGCGCCTCTTGCTGCGCGCCCAGCCCGGCACAAGACCGAGCAGGTCGCGCATCTTCGCAGCGCACGCCTTCCAGTCATCTTCGTCTTTGCAAGAGCCGATGAAGTCCAGCGGGTCCTCGCCGCTGTCCTCGAGATAGCCACTCAGCCAATCCTGTCGGGAAAGCATCTGGTTGATGACGTCGTAAAGCTCCGGGCTTGGGTTGATGGGCGTAGATGCGTCCAACGTCCTATAGTCGGGAATCTGCAAGGGCAGGCTGGGAACATCGTCCTCGTAGAAGTACGGTACAAGGACGTGCGTTGCCTTGGCAAGCTTTTCGAGCTGCTTGGGCGTAGGCGGCTTGCCCTCCCCATCAATCCATTGCTGCACCCTTGGGGACACTGTGTTCTTGAGATCCTCGGTCGTCTTATGACAGCGGTCGAGCGCCCATTCGATAACCTTGGGATTGGCTGTCTCCCTCATGGCACCCCCTTTCGCTGTGTTTAGACATCATCCTGAATGCTTTATTTTCCTCCACTTTGCACCTATCGGCAACGGCTCCTTGGCGGATTGGAGAGAATCGGCATCGGGCGGTAGTTTGGCCGTCACCACATTCATACCCTCTCATTTGGTCACTAACCCGATTCCGAAAGGCCGCCTGCAGTCGTAAAACGATGCCGTGCGCCTCATGTCGAGCTGCGGGCACTGGGCGTTGAAGGTCTTTACGTCGCGCTCAGTGAACCTCGTCCTGGGGTGGTCTCGCCCAGGTGGCGACCCGAGGCCTCCTCGACCGCCCTGTCTTCGGGCCGTGGCGCCACGACCTCTCGCAGGGATGCTGGTCGCCCCGCACACGCCTTGTCTCGATGCCCTTGGGCTTGTTGAAGTCCCTCGCCCAGCCCGGCCTCTCCGCCATCCCCACCTCCGTATGCCAACTCAATGGGTGAGCGTGAGAGGGTCCTGCCGTCAAGTCAAGCAGGGGCCTCTATCAGGCATTACTGTGTGCTTTCAAAGTCAGGGGATGCGGGGCTGCAACCCTACGGAACGAGCGTTGCAGTTCAATTGAAGCAACGTTGGGACAATGTCCCATTCTTGTTGGGACATTGTCCCAACATTGGACTATAATGCGTCCAATGGAGAACGTCGCTTCGAAAGGCAGGCAATGGCGGCGCAGCGCGAAATACCCTTCGGGGAGACCATAGAGGTCGAGTTCAAAAGCGAGTTCAAGAGGGACGAAAACGGCGAGCTCAAGCCGAGCAGGCTTCCCGACTCCGAGCTCATGGACACGGTTGTCGCTCTCAGCAACACCAACGGCGGCAACATATACCTCGGAGTCGAGGACGATGGTACGCCAACCGGGGTCCACAAGGATCACAGGGATACCACGCAGCTTGCCGCGCTCATCGCCAACAAGACGGTGCCTCCCGTGGGCGCGCGCGTGTCGACCCTCTTCCTCGCGCCCGACGGGACGGCCTGCGATGGCGGTGCGCAGGTAACCCTCATCGAGATCCCGAAGTCGAAGGCGATTGTCGCCTCGAGCAGCGGGAAGGTCATGCGCAGGAGGCTGAAGTCGGACGGAGAGCCCGAAAGTACACCCCTCTACCCCTACGAGATCATAACCAGGCTCTCCACGCTCGGCCAGCTGGACTACTCCGCCTTCCCCGTCCCCGATACCAGCGTGGAAGACCTCAGCCCGGATGGGATCGTGCGCCTGCGCGAGGCACTCGCCAAGAACCGCAGCAGCGATCAAGCACTGCTCGGGCTTTCCGACGACGAGGTCCTGAGCGCGCTGCGCATGACCACACTGGTAGACGGCAAAGTCACTCCGACCGTCACGGGTATCCTGCTCGCAGGCAGGCCCGAGGTCATGAGGCGCGCGATACCGACGTCCGCCGCGACGTTCCAGGTGCTGGACGGCACGGAGGTGCGCGTCAACCAAGACTTCGACCAGCCGCTGCTCTACACAATCGAGAAGATGCGCGAGATGCTCGATCCGTGGAACCCGGAGCGCGAGTTCGAGGACGGGTTGTTCAGGCAGTCGGTGCCGGAGTTCGACCAAAGGGCATTCCGGGAGGCCCTGGTCAACGCCTTCGGCCACCGCGACTACGCTGTCATCGGCCGCGTACGCGTGCTCATCGACGACGAGGTGCTCACCATAGCGAACCCGGGCGGTTTCGTGGAGGGCGTCACGGTGGAAAACCTGCTTACCGTCGAGCCCCACGGGCGCAACGAGTGCCTGATGAGCGCTCTCAAGCGCATCGGCCTCGCCGAGAAGACCGGCCGTGGCGTCGACCGCATATTCGAGGGATCGCTCTTCTACGGCAGGCCGCTGCCGGACTACTCGGGCACGACGCCTGCGAGCGTGAGCGTGTTTATAGCGCGAAGTGCGCCGGATGAGCTTTTCATGCGCATGCTCAACGAGGAGCGCGAGAGAACCGGCGAGGCGCTATCGCTCAGGTCCCTGCTCGTGCTGGATGCCCTGAAGAGGCAGAGGAGGCTTACGGTAGCCGGCCTCTCCTCCCAGCTCCACATGGTCGATGCGGTCACGAGGGCAATTGTCGAGGCGCTCGTCGAGGCCGGACTCGTCGAAGCACGCGGCAGCTCACCAGCGCGATCCTACATACTCAGCAGCAAGGTCTACGTCCGCTCTGGCAAGGGGGCAGACTTCGTCCGCCAATCCGACATAGACAAAGTGCGCTATCCTGAGCTCATCATGAAGTTGGCAAGACAACAGGGCGGGTCCATCGCGACGCGCGACGTGGAGAACCTGCTGCACCTGCACCGCAAGCAGGCATACCGGCAACTGATTAAGCTGGTTCAAAACGGCGACCTGGCACCGGTCGGCCGTGGCGGAGGGGCCCATTATGAGATGACCGAGAAAGGCCAAGAGAGGATAGGACAATGATGGACACGTTGGGACATTAGTCCGTCATATCAGGGCATGTCTCAACATCGTCCGTTAGAGCTCCCTCTATCCAGACTGTCATCGTCCACACCGCCATCGGCTGGTATGCCCATACAAGGGGGCGCACTCAGCGTAGCCGCCCAGCGCTGCGACGCGAGCACGTCCAGCATCCTTCGCGTGTACCAGCGCGACTACTGCGGGCGGCCGATTCGCCGGTTCCGGTGCCTACTGATTCAGCGCTTCCTTGGGAGCGGGATGGTCACGCTTGGCACCTCATGCCGTCTACGAGACTCATCACGCGCCTCCCGTTCGTTGGCAGATTGTGCCAGCGGCAAGACGAGCGTCGTCCGGTCGGGGCCGAACTCCTCCTCCCAGCGAGGTCGCTCGTAGCCGCTCGCGGTCCAGTTGCGCACGATGCTCGGGATGCCGCTGCCTGCCCGCTCGCCGATGTCTATGAACGAGAACATCTTGAGCAGATTGGCGTTGCGGGGGTCGGAGATGCCGCCTTTGAGCGCCTGCCCCAGGTCCATGCGAAAGTCACCCGGGTTTTTGAGGACGAGAGCGTTCTCGGTCCAGAGGCATACGACGCCCCGACGCTCGGAGAAGCTTGCGTTGGTGAGGCAGTTCGCGAGTGCCTCGCGCAGCGGGCCTAGCCCCGCCGGGGCCTGAGCGGCAGGCTTTGCTACACGAACGTGAGGTGCTTTCCCTCCGCCGCGCACTGGCCCAGGTACATGTTGATGATGGTCTGATAGGGCACCCCGGTGCGCCTCGAGTCTTCCTTGAAGTAGTCGATGGTGGCCACGTCGATGTTCATGGTTACCGGCTTCCTCATCATCTTCGCGTAGGGGCTCTGCCTCCCCTTGCCGAAGTCGTACTCATCCCTCATGGCGGCGCCTCCAATACTGCTCGTCCTCATGCCTTGTCGCCTTCCTGGCCGATATGATGCGGATGCGCGCCCCCTCGCGCCAGCAGTGACACACGACCAGGGCCTGGGCAAAGAGCGCGAGACCGATGATCACGAATCGGCTCTCCTGCTCAGAGTGGTCGGGGTCGTCGATCACAAGTGCGTACGTGTCGGAAAACACGGTCGAGGCTTCCTCGAAAGTCACCCCATGCTTGTGGGCGTTTGTCTCTGCCTTGGTCCCACTCGAACATGTCCTTGTACATCGTATCCATGTTTACATTATACATATTTTATCAATGTGTATCAAGGGATCCGAGGTGAGCGTTTCTGCGTTTTCCCTCTTACCAGGAATACATGAGCTCTGTACCCTCGTGGGGAATGCGGCACTCATCATCTGACACCCTTCAAACTCGTCCCTTCTCCTTGCGGGAGACGAAAACGCAGGACACCACCCGCTGCTGATAGTCCAAGAAGTAGTTGGGCAGTTCCTCCGCGATGCGCCAGTCATGCCCGAACATGAGAAGTCCCGCGACCGTCGGGTGCAGTCTGCCGTCCTCGGCCTCTGCGGCGGCGCCTATGCAGCGCAGGAAGTCACTGTCTCCAAGCTCGTTCCAGGCGTGTTCGTTGTGGGAGAGCCGGTAGCGCTGTCGGTAGGAGTTCACGGTCGCAAGGTCGAGCTCGCCAATGCCTACTCGAGGCAGGGTCCTGCAGTCCTGGCTCTGGTCAGCAGCGTCGCGCATCATCCCCTAGGTCTCCTCGTAGCGGCAGAGGTAGTCATCCGAGTGGTTGCGTCTGAATGAGCGTTTCGGGTTGTCGTTGAGGTAGATGTGGCGCAGCTTCCTGTCGGCGCGAGGGATTGTTATCTGGATGATGGTTACGTCGTTGTGGGAGAGTGCCTGTACGTCGGAGTCGGCGAGCGCGTTCTCGCTTACCTTCTGAGGATTGTTCACGATGTTCCAGAAGTCATCGAGCAGCTTGTTCGGGTCCTTGACGCCCGCGGCGCGCAGCGACGTGTCGGGCAGCTCCTCGACGCCGAGCAGGATGACACCACCCGAGCTGTTGGCGAAGGCCGAGTAGGTCTCCCAGAGGCTGCGTGGGAGACCCCCCTGCGCCCTCTTTACCTCCAGGCGATCGCCCTTGCGGTATGCGGCAAACTTCTCGAACATGGCTACACCTCGATCTCGTTTGACGCAGGCCTTGGACGCGGATGACCGTGGGCATCGGCCGTCGCCTGCTGCCTCTCGCTCGGCACGCGCAGGGCGTCCGCGACCAAACGTCCCTTCTTGTCAAGCCCTCTGTCAGGCTGCCTTAGGCTGCCGCCCTCGGGCCGGCGCCCCCGCCTCTTGCCGCGACGCCGTCGTCGGACAGGGCGTCGAGGGAAGGCGCGGGGTGTGTTCGACATGATACCGCGAGAGGCGGGGGTCCGGGTGCGCGACCGGTCGGAGTCGCCCGGCGGGCGCACCAAGAGCTGCGCCGGATCCTCCGTGCGGGGAGGGCCTGCCAGACATCTCATCTCAACCTTCTGGTGCCACCCGGCGGGCGCACCGCGTTGCTGCAATCAGTCGAGGCTAAGCCATAGTGCAGAATGGAGACGAAGTACATCATTAAAAGCCAATATAGGTTATTTTACGTCCTTATTATAACCATTCTGCGTGATAATAAGGATGTTCTGATAGTATGCCGTTTGGAGGTGTCATGGAGCGTTTCCTTATGGATGACCTCGTCGGATGGAAGAACTCCGTTCGCAGGAAGCCTCTTGTGCTCAATGGTGCCAGACAGGTTGGGAAGACCTGGTTGCTCATGGAGTTCGGCGCGAGGCACTTCGAGAGCGTCGCCTACGTCAACCTCGACAACAACTTGGGCCTCGCCTCTCAGTTTGACGTGGGCTATGACCTGCCCCGCATCTTGCTCATGATCCAGGCGGAGAGTGGGCAGAGGGTGATCCCCGGCAAGACCCTCGTCGTACTTGACGAGGTTCAGGAGTGCCCCAAGGCGCTCACCTCGCTCAAGTACTTTTGCGAGAACGCCCCGGAGCTTGCTGTGGCGGCGGCGGGATCCCTCCTGGGCATCACGTTCCACGAGGGCACGGGTTACCCCGTCGGCAAGGTTGACATGCTCGACCTCCACCCCCTGAGCTTTCGCGAGTTCCTTGATGCGACGGGCAACCCGATGCTGCGGGAGGTCATCGACTCGGGCGACAAGCAGCTTCTCGGGTCCCTTGCGGCGAAGTTCAGAGAGCTGCTTAAGCAGTACTACTTCGTCGGAGGCATGCCTGAGGCGGTCGCCACGTTCGTCGAGTCCGCTGACCTGTCCGCCGTCCGTGCCGTGCAGGAGGGGGTCCTGTTCGGTTACGAGAGGGACATCTCGAAGCATCTGGGGGCTGCCGGAGCGGAGCGCGCCCTCTCTGCATGGCGCTCGCTTCCGGCGCACCTCGGACAGGAGAACAAGAAGTTTGTCTTCGGGCACATTGGGGAGGGTGCCCGGGCCCGTGACTACCGTTCGGCGATCACCTGGCTTACGCAGTCCGGTATCGCGACGAGGGTCCCTCGGGTGTCCAAGCCGGGCGTTCCCCTCTCGGCCTACGCAGACGAGTCCGCTTTCAAGCTCTTTTCCCTCGACGTCGGTCTTCTCTGTGCGCTTTCTAGGCTCGAAGCCTCGAGTATCGTCGATGGTAACGCACTCTTCACTGAGTTCAGGGGAGCCCTCACCGAGCAGTACGTCTGCCAGCAGCTGGTCTCGGATTGCAATCTTAGTCCGTGCTACTGGTCTGCAGAGAACTCTCGCGGCGAGGTCGACTTCCTCGTGCAGCGCGGCGGTAGGGTCTATCCCATCGAGGTGAAGGCCGAGGAGAACCTGCGCTCGAAGAGCCTGAGGGCATTCTCGGGTCGATATCCCGGCACGGTGCCGAGGCGTTTCAGCCTCTCGGGCTTTTGCGACCAGGGGTGGATGCGCAACGTGCCGCTCTACGCCATAGGCAACTCAGGGAGCTGGGATTGATGGGAAATCACGACAGGTTCTTTGGGCTGAGGTCAAGTGGCAGGCGATACCCCTGGCGCTTTGCCGGACTCTCTGTTAGACCACCGTTGACATGATGACACTTCGCCCCTCCGCTACGATGCCGTTGACAGACAACACGTCATGGGAAGACCAAGGAATGCCTGGCCTGATGCAGCAAGAGGCGAGGTAGCTTGCCATGTCAACGGTGGTCTAACAGAGAGTTGCCGGATGGAACAGGAGAAAGCGGAGCGGACGACCACGTGTATCGGCCATCGCCGGACGGCGCATCGGGGGAGGGTGCGAGGTCGTGTCCGCCGATGCCCACTCGAGGCAGGGTCCTGCAGTCCTGGCTCTGGTCGGCGGCGTCGCGCATCATCCCCTGGATCTCCTCGCAGCGGCAGAGGTAGTCACCCGAGCGGTTGCGTCTGAACGAGCGTTTCGGGTTGTCGTTGAGGTAGATGGGGCGCAGCCTCCTGTCGGCGCGAGGAACTGTTATCTGGATGATGGTTACGTCGTCGTGGGAGAGTGCCTGCGCGTCGGAGTCGGTGAGCACGTTCTCGCTCACCTTCTCCAGCTCTCTTTTGTGGCTGGCTCAGACCGACGCTCACAGCAACCATGTCGTGGGAGTGATCGGGACCGATCCCGGCCGATGCGTTTTATGAGCTCGGTATGTCAAGTAAGCTGGCGTATGTATCCAAGTCCTTGTCGGAAAAGACATTGAAGACTACGGTGATCTGGGACTTGCTTGCCCCAAGCCATTCGCGTACCGTGTGAACGGCGATCTTTGCGGCCTCCTCTTGCGGAAAGCCGAACACGCCCGTGCCGATGCAGCAGAAGGCTATGGAGGACAATCGGCTCCGGTCCGCTAGCTCCAGACAACTGCGATAGCAGCTGGCAAGCTGCGCGCGGTGCAGGGCCGTCGGGTGTCCGCTCGCGATGGGCCCGACCGTGTGGATGACATGTCTCGATGGCAGGTTGTAGGCTTTGGTGATCTTCGCGGACCCCGTAGGCTCCTTGTGGCCCTGGGCGTCCATGACCTCGGCGCACTCCATGCGCAGCTGCACCCCCGCGAAGGTATGGATCGCGTTGTCGATGCAGTGGTGCCCGGGCCGCCAGCACCCCAGCATCTGGCTGTTGGCCGCGTTCACGACGGCATCTGCGGCCAGGGTCGTGATGTCGCCCCTCCACAGGCGGATGCGAGGATGAGCGGGACTTGCAACAGCATCGTCCACCGACGCGGTTCCCGCATCCTCGATCAGCCCCTTGAGCAGCTCGTCCTGCATTCGGAGCCAGCGTTCGTCCGCAGGTATCGGTGGCCTGGTATTGACCAGCGCACGAAACGCGCTCCATAGCTCATCGGCGCTCCTTGTCGCGGGCGCGTCGATGCCCCGCTCGTCGCACAGACTTGCAACCAGATGTTCCAGCAGTTGCGCTTTACGCTCTTGCTCCATCCTATGCCCCCTCGAAATCGGTCAACGATAGCGCCTCAAAAAGCACTTTGTCGATATCGCCGCTCAGGAGGAACGAACGGCCGTGTATCTCGGCTGGCGCATACGCCTCCCTGTAGTTGACACACGCGTAGCGTGCCTGTGGGTTTGCGTACGTGCGGCGCCAGAAGGGGTACTTCACGATGGCCGGCGTGTTCATTCCTACGCCCAGCTCAAGGTAGAGCACCCTACCCTCGCTGTGAGCGTTGAGGTAGTCACTGTACCGGTTCGCAGCCGCACGCCAGCCTTCGTCCTCCACGAAGGTGTCATCTGCCCTCAGGTTCATGCTCATGGGTTCGCCGCACTTGGGACAGTGCGGTACGAGCTCTGTCGGTACCCGCATGCCGCGCTGTTCCTCGACCATGAGCCTTACAGCCTCACGGTTGTCGTAGGTGACGTTGTGGCAGGGTACGCTGCACTGCCAAAGGCCATAGTCGCCTTGGGTGTAGAACAGGCGCTCCTTCGGGAACCCCGCCAGCTGAAACTGATGGTCCACATTGGTGGTCAGCACAAAGAAGTCCTTGCAGTCCAGCAGCTTAAGCAGCTTTTTGTAGGTGTCCTTGGGCGCCTCCACGTAGCGGTTGTACCATATGTGGCGGCTCCAGTAGGCCCACTGCTCCTCCAGCGTTGGGAAGGGGAAGAAGCCGGCCGTGTACATGTCGGTGAACCCGCGCGCCTCGATGAAGTCGGAGAAGTGGCGCCGGAATCGCTCCCCGCCGTAGGTGAGCCCGGCTGCCGTCGAAAGTCCCGATCCGGCGCCCACCACCACGGCTTCTGCCGCATGGATGACCTCGACGAGCTCTTTTACGTTGTCGTGGGTGTAACCCATCTGCATCTCGATCCTTCAAATTTTTGACAGCTTACTTGCAAACAACGCTGATACGCTGCTGGATATGGTCTCCGGACTCGATCTCGTCCACCATGGCTATGGCGTAGTCGGCATAGGAGATGATGGACTCGCTGCGGTCATTGAGGGTGAGCTCCTCTCCGGCAAGAATATACTCGCCCGTGCGCTCGCCCTCGGCCTGGAAGTCGCCTGCGGGGCTGATGTAGGTCCACCTCACATCGTCGCGCTCGCGCAGGTCGCTCAGGGCCTCGGCCATGGCAGACGCCAGGGGCTTGAATATCTCGGGAAAGTCCGGCGTCTCGGAGACGGTCATGGTGTGCTCTGGGTTCACGTACAGGCTTCCGGCACCACCCACGACGAGCAGACGCGTGTCCGTGCCGGATAGGATGTCGCACAGGTGCGCCAGTGTGGTGGAATGCTGAGGTAGCGTCTCGGGGGTCCAGGCACCGAAGGCGTCTACCACGGCGTCGAAGCCGACGAGGTCCTTAGGCGTCAGGTCCATGATGTCTTTGACCACGACGTTCTCAGCAACGGTCCTGTTCTCGGAGCGTACGAACGCGGTGACATCGTTGCCACGCTCGACGGCCTCTCTCACGATGAGCTGACCTGCCTTGCCGTTTGCCGCCACTACCGCGATCTTCTTGGCCATGATCGGTTCCTTTCCGTTGTGACGCCCTTTGCGCCGTTGCCTTCTGACAGGTTGCATAGTAGAATCAATGCATGCCATATGGAAGTAGGCACTATATTGTGCTGTAGGTACCTATTGGTGACTATTAATGTATCCGCCTGTGTAGAAGTAGTTGAAACATGAACAAGAAGCTTGATACTCTTCCTGCGTGCCCCGTGGAAACCACGCTCAGCCTCATTGGCAACAAGTGGCAGGTGCTCATCCTGCGCGATCTGGGCCTCAACGGTACCATGCGCTTCAAGGAGCTGCAGCGCTCCATAGGCAAAATCTCCCAGAAGGTGCTTACCACAAACCTGCGCTCCATGGAGGAGTTTGGGATCGTGAGCCGTGAGGCGTTTGCTGAGGTTCCGCCGCGCGTGGAGTACTCGCTCACCGAGCTGGGGCAGAGCCTCAAGCCCGTGCTCGACGCCATGCGGGTATGGGGCGAGAGATACAAGGAGCGCCTGCGTAAGGGCTAGCGCGCATCGAGGGCGCGATGCGGCCGCTAAGCTCGACCGTTTGCAAGCGGGTCACGTTTCCCCTGGTCATACGCTATTCCGCATACGCCTTTCCAAGGCTGTAGCCGTCGGGCAGAAATGGCTAGTCCGGTCTATCCGCTTCGCGTCCACCAACACAAACACCCTTACCGTAAATACGTGCACAAGAGTTCAGATATAGGAGGCTTCGTGAGTTCGTGTGAGTGGGTGGTTGCGTTACCGCTAGGGCGGCGTGGGCGTCACCGCCGGGGTGACGACGCAGGAGTGTACACAAATCGATGGAAATGGCCTCTCGGATCCGTTTCGGGGCGTTTGTGTACACTGTTGCGACTCGCGAGGATCGTGCGAACAGCCGTGGGGACGCAGGAGTGTACACAGATCGGCCAAAATGGCCTTTCGGCGCCGTTTTGGGGCATTTGTGTACACTGTTGCGACGCGAGTTGCAACGCGAGTCGCAATACGAATCGCGACGCGAGCTGCGTCAGGTGGCATGAGTGCCTCAACCACCATGGCGTGCCGGCGGCGCCTCCTCGCTGGCCCCTCTCGCTTGGTCGGGAAGACAGGCTCTGCGCGAGTGGCGCCGCTGCCAGGCTGGCATCTTCACCGAGGCATCAACCCACACGAACCCCCGAAGAGCCAAATATAGAGTGTCATTTCGTGTATGATCCTGATATCAGTAACCGTCATTTGGTGTCAACGGGGTCTTGTCGGAACGAGGGCGGAACATGGTCACAGAGCTTAGAAGGAAGATGTACGACAGTCTGCTCGAATGGAAGCTCCGTGACCACGGAACCTCTGCAGCGTTCGTGGACGGCGCACGGCGTGTGGGCAAGAGCACCATCTGCGAGCGGTTTGCCTAGCGCGAGTACCGCTCGTACCTGTTGGTCGACTTCGCGCACCTTCCAGGTGGCGTTCGCGATATATTCGAGCAGGACTCAGGAGACCTTGACGTCTTCTTTCTCAAGCTCTCTGCAGTCTATGGCAAGACACTGTACCAGCGCGAGTCCGTGGTGATCTTTGATGAGGTTCAGCTCTACGAACCGGCGCGTCAGCTCATCAAGTACCTGGTGGCAGACGGCCGATACGACTACATCGAGACTGGTTCGCTCGTTACCCTGAAGAAGCACGAGGGTAAGCGTGATACGCTCATACCGTCAGAGGAGGAGCACCTGAAGATGTATCCGCTCGACTTTGAGGAGTTCCTCTGGGCAAAGGGCGATGAGACGACGATGCCGGCACTTTGGACCTTCTTCAGGAGACAGATGCCGCTGGGGCAGGCGCTGCACCGTCGCGTCATGAACGATTTTCGTACGTACATGCTCGTCGGTGGTATGCCACAGGCGGTCTGCGAGTTCGTGAGGAGCGGGGATCTGGAGCAGGTTGATCGCATCAAGCGACGTATCGTCAACCTGTATCGTGAGGACGTCGCGAAGTTTGCTAAGGGCTATGAGGCCCGCGTCTTTGCGATCTTCGACCAGATACCATCACAGTTGTCAAAGCGAGAGAAGAAGTTCAAGCTCGCCGATCTCGGTAGATCCGCCCGCTTTCGTAGTTACGAGGACGCATTCGTGTGGCTCGACGAGGCGATGGTGGTGAACACCTGCCTCAACGCTGAGGATCCCGGAGGTGCGCTGGCCATGAGCGCCGACCACTCGACGCTCAAATGCTACATGGGCGACACGGGACTGCTGGTCACGCTCGCGTTCTGGGACCAGGCGTACCACGGCAACGACCTGTACCGCGCGATACTGCTTGATAGGATGAACGTCAACGAGGGGATGTTTGCGGAGAATGTGGTGGCTCAGATGCTGCGTGCGGCGGGCCATCAGCTGTTCTTCTACTCTCGGTCGGATTCCAGGACGCGCGCCAACACGATGGAGATCGACTTCCTTGTGCCGCGAGGTCGCAAGATTTGCCCGGTTGAGGTGAAGTCTGGCCGCTACCAGAGGCATGCCTCGCTCGATAAGTCACCGTAAGGTTCGGCAAGCGCTTGGGCCAGAGCTACATCCTCTATGGCAAGGATGTCATGGAGAAGGACGGGATCATTCATCTTCCCCTGTATATGGCGATGTTCCTGTAGCCGGTTGCGCGCAGAATATCGTCGCCGGCGTCATCGCCATGGTCGTCGTCATCGCCGTGTCTACCCTCGTGACGTTCCTCCTTGGCTTTACCAAGGAGGAGCTCGACACGAGTGCCGAGGCAGCACGGCCCGTCGCGTAAGACATATCCTTGGCTTGTGACCGCTGCGATGCGCTACAGTGGCTCTGCTGTACTGGCCGCGCTATCTTCGGGAGGAAAAACCAATATGAAGCAGCTCCTCATCCGCGCCGACGACATGGGTTACAGCTATGCGGTGGACCTCGGCATTGCCCGCACCGTGCGCGAGGGTCTCGTCCGCTCCGTAGGGGTCATGCCCAACATGCCCGAGGCCGGGCGCGGCTGGTCGTGGATTTCTGATCAAAACGTCGCCGTCGGACAGCACACCAACATCTGCCTTGGCAGGCCATGCGCAGATCCCAGCAAGATCGGCAGCCTTCTGCAGGAGGGCGGCGAGTTCAAGAGCAGCCGAGAGTATCGAGATTGCTTCAAGGAAGGACGCGACTTCGTCGTGTTCGATGAGGCGGTCATCGAGATCGAGGCTCAGCACGAGCGCTTTTGCCAGATCGTGGGTCGCGAACCTGACTACTTCGAGGCACACGCAGTCCAGAGCGTCAACCTCATGCGTGCCATCTCCCATGTGGCGGAAAGCCACGGCCTCAAGGAACAGCCCGTCTCGTTTGATCCCAGAGCCACCGTACGCTGCGGCTCGACCGACGTCCGCATGGTGATGCGCTCCATGTTGCCTGGCCACAGCCCCAAAGCTGCGATCAAGGAGGCCGTCGGGGACATGGGGGGCGGGGAGACCGTGGTCTTCGTCTGTCACCCCGGCTACCTTGACCAGTTCATTCTCACTCACTCCTCGCTCACCGAGGACCGCACCAAGGAGGTCGATGCCCTCATCGACCCCGAATTGCGCTCATGGCTCGAGGCGCAGCCCGACCTCAGGCTCGTAGACTACCGGGACCTGTAGCCCCATCCGCTCGCGTGCAGGGGCCTGAGCCAGACGCTCCGACGTGCTCGCCAACCATGGTTCTGACTCGGAGATGAGCTGGCGGATCCTGACGCAAGCGCTATCGGGTCCTCGAGCAACCGCCCCGCAGTCTGGCGGGCGGTTGCTCGGACGTATTTGCCCAGTTGGCTCCTTTTTCATAGTGCCCCGCAATCTGGCGGGCGGTTTCCTACGTGCACGGGCGCCGCGCGCGTGCCACCCTCGGGTGGCAATCACTGTCTTTTACGCCGCCCGCCAACGTTTCGTGCTTGTATGGGGCTCTGGAAATGGGGCCACAAAAGGCTGAAGGCCAGTGGCCTTGGCGTGGCAGGACGTGGGGAGGATAGCCGATGGGTACAGCGAGACACGCGGTGGGGATGGGATGTGGGCGAGGGTCGTCGGGGTTTCTGAGGGCGCTTCACGCGGAGTTGCTGAAGCTGCGCTCCTATCCCGTGATGTGGGTGACGCTTGGGCTTACGGTCTCCATCTCGATGCTTGCGGGCGCCTACCTCACGCACACGGCGCTCGTCCATCCCGAGAACGCCGGGGGACTGACCCCCACGTCTGCCTACCAATACGTGTTTTCCGTGTCACAGCTTGGGTTTGTCCTTGTCGGCTGCCTCTTGCTGCGCGTGGAGGAGGGAACGGGGCTGGCCTCCTCCCTACTCGCGGTTCCGCGAAGGGGGAGGCTCCTTGCCGCGAAGATTGCGGCAACCGTCGTGATTACCCTCCCTGCGTCGCTGGCCTCGGCCGGCGGGGCATATGCGGCGCGTACGGTTGCCCTTGTGGTCCACGGGGTCTCGGCGGTCCCGACCGATGCAGACCTTCCCCAACTCGTCCTGCTCGTTACCTGGTGGGTGGAGCTTGCACTGCTCGTGATGTGCGCGTCGGTCTGTGTGAGGAGGTCCCTGCCCGTCATGGCGGTGACCATCGCTATGCTCCTGATGCTCTCCTCCATCCTTTGCACGATCACCAAGCTCGCGAACTGGCTTCCCGACCAGCTGGTGAGCGGGCTCCTCCGGTCCCTCTCGAGGGGAGAGGGCATCGAGCTCGCCCCCATCGCCGCGATGGCGGCTTGGCTTGTCGTGGTCTACGCGGGAGCCCGCGTGTCCATAGCCAGGTGGGGCGTGTAGGTAGGCACATAGGCGTGTGTAGGTAGGCACATAGGCAAACGATACGAAAGGAAGTGGCGACATGATAGACGTGCGAGGGCTGACGAAGTCCTATGGTGGGAGGAAGGCGGTGGATAACGTGAGCTTCACGGCTGCGGCCGGGCGCGTCACGGCGCTGCTCGGTCCAAACGGCGCCGGAAAGACCACCACCATACGCGTCCTCCTTGGGCTCGAGCGGGCCGACTGTGGCGTGGCCCTCGTTGACGGGAGGGCTTACCGCGACCTTACAGCCCCGCTTCGCGAGGTGGGGGTGCTCTTTGACGGATCGGGGGCCGCAGGGTTTCGCACTCCCCGGGCGCACCTCGCCTGGCTCGCCGCCAGCAATGGCATCGATCGGAGGCGCATAGCCAAGGTCCTGGATGAGGTGGGCCTTGCCTCGGCTGCGAGCAAGCGCGTCTCGACCTTCTCGCTTGGCATGGGGCAGCGCCTGGGAATCGCCGCCGCGCTACTCGGGGATCCCAAAACCGTGGTGCTCGACGAGCCCATGAACGGATTGGATGCCGAGGGAATACGCTGGGTCCGATCCCTCGTTCGCAGGCTCGCAGGTGAGGGCAGGACGGTCCTCGTGACGAGCCACCTGCTGCATGAGGTGCAGGAGACGGCCGACGATTTGGTGGTCATGACCCAAGGGCGCATCGTAAGGCGGGGTGTGACCTCTGAGCTCGTCGCCGGGCACCGCGACCTGGAGGAGGCCTACTTCGACTGGACCGCCGGCAAGGGAGAGTATGTGTCGAGAGACTCCCGTGATGGCGGGAGTCTTTCTGGGAGGGAGGCGTCATGACGGGCGTACGAGGAGGCGTTGGCTTTGGCTGCTACCTGAGGGCCGAGGCTGTCAAGCTGCTCAGCCATCGTGCCATCATGGTTGTCGCGCTCCTCTCCCTTGCGACGGGCATATCTATCACGTGGTTCGATACGCCAGTGGTGGTAAGGCACATGCAGGAGGGAAGCAGACTTCTGGCTCCTGGCCTGACCTACGAGGGCATGGGGTTCGACATGGTGCCCCTCTGCGGGCTCGGCATGGTGGCTGTCGGTGTGCTCTGCGCCTCGGGGGAGTATCGCGACCACGGTCTGCGGACGAGCCTTTTGGTCATGCAGAAAAAGCTTCCCCTTCTGGTCGCGCAGACCCTTGTCTTGATGCTGTTTTGCCTGGTCGTTGCAATGGTGTCGGTTATCAGCCTGTCGCTTGTCTCGCAGTGGAGGCTCGGGGAGCTCTCGGTGATAAGGGAGGGGATTCCCGCAGAGCTGGCTCTTCACTGGGTGGGAGGGACCTTCTACCTGGTTGTTTGCGCGCTCATCTCCTTCTTCTTGACGCATGCCTTCCGTGACGCGGCCGTCCCGCTGTTTATCATGACCGGCATGTCGCTCATGACCTTTATCCTGCTGTCGATCACGACACTCACGCGCTGGCTGCCCACCGTGGTGGGAGTGATGCTCTTTGAGCCTAACCTCGTCACGAGCTCATACCCCGAAGTGGCCATGTCTGTGCCAACTGCCGTGGCGGTCTTGGTCGGATGGACAACCCTGTCGGGCGCGATCGCCTTCGTGCTGTTTGCCCGCAGGTCGGCCCAGTAGCTTGGGAGGGTGGACGTGGGCTATCATGGGTCTGGTGGTGGGATTGGGACTGGGTGAGTTGGCTGGTGCGAGTGGTGAGGCGGCGCGTACCGTACGCCACGGGCGCCATGACCGTGCCCATGTGCCTGCGGTCGTGAGGCTTGTCGCTGATAGGAGTGCCATGATGGGGACGAGTCGTCTGCCGAGAGGGTCGTTTCGCAGATTTGCCCTGATGCTTTCCATCGCTCTCGTCTTGGTTGGCCTCACGCTCAGCGTGCCGCAGGCAAATGGCTCCCCGACCATCGCCTGGGCTGCCATCGCGCTCGTGTCCATCTTCATTGCGCTATTCGCTTGCGTCCTGTGGCTTGCCTTTGATGCCACCCGCTCGCAGCTTGAGCGTAGACGCGCGCTGCGCCGCGCCGAGACATACGACAGGATCCGCCGCGACGCCGAGACCCGGGCTCGCGTGGCGGGTGAGCTTCACGACAGCGTCGGGCACGATCTCACTGCGATCATTGCGCTCGTGGAGGGCGCGAGGGCGGCAGGGCAGGGTGCGGGCGAGGTCCTCGGCCGGGTGAGCGAGCTTGCCCGCGCAGGCCTCGCGGACACGCGTCGGGCCGTCGCCGCCCTCGAGGCGCCGGAGGGGACGGCAGTGACGGTTTCCGAACGCTCTTGGGGGCAGATCGCCCGACTGCCCGAGCGGGCGCATGCCGCCGGCGTCGCCGCCCCGTTCTCTGAGACGGGGCGCAGGCCCACTGACGGCGTCCAGTCTGAGCTTGCATACCTGGTGGTGCGTGAGGGCATCACGAACATGCTGCGCCACGCCCAGGACGCAGGCTGCGTCGTCGTATCGGTCGATCATCGCGCTGACGGCTGCTGTGCCGTGGCGGTTCGCGACGATGGCAACTGTGGTGACAGAGCAGGTGAGGGTCCCCGTCCTGCGGGAAAGGACGCTGGGACGGGACTGCGCCGCCTCAAGGAGCGCTTGGTCGCCCTGGGCGGGTCTCTCTCGTGGGGACCCGACGAGGGCGGATGGTCCCTCGAGGCCCTCATCCCCCCTGCAAAGGACCAGCTGTGTGGGGACGAAATCCAGCCGTGCCAGGACGGGGGACAGCCGTGCCAGGATGAGAGCGCTTGATGATACGGGTGATGCTGGTAGACGATCAGCGGGAGGTGCGAGACGGGCTCACGCTCATGATGTCCAAGTTTGTCGATCTTCACGTAGTCTCGCGCTGCGCGAACGGCGCGGAGGCTATGGAGGAGCTGCGTTGCCTCGACGCGTCTGGCGCGGCGCTGCCTGACGTCGTCCTTATGGACGTGCGTATGCCCGTCATGGACGGCATAGATGCCACGCGTCGCATCGTGCGCTCTTGGCCCTCCGTCCGCGTGCTTGTCCTCACCACCTATGACCAAGACGACTATGCGTTTGGCGCGCTTGCCGTTGGGGCGTCCGGGTTTCTGCTTAAGGACTCGGCGGTCGGCACGATCGTGGGGGCGATCCGCTCGGTGGCGGCGGGCGACGCTGTGCTTTCCCCGCGCGTGACACGCGAGCTCATAGCGCGGGTTATTCCCAACCGCACGCCATCTGTCTCCGATCGCTTCTCCGTGCTGCCGCCGCGCGAGCTCAAGATGGCCGAGCTTGTCTCTGAGGGCCTCTCCAACGCCGAGATAGCCGAGCGACTGTCTATAGAGGCTTCGTCGGTCAAGCGCTCCATCACGCGCATCCTCTCAAAGCTTGGGCTGAGGGATCGCGTGCAGATAGCCGTGGCCTGGTACAAGGCTGGGCGCTTCTCGTGACCTTGGCATGTGCCGACAGGTTTGGTGGGCTTGTGGCTTCGTGCCCTGCGGTCAGTTGCTCGTGGCGTCTTGGACATGTCGTCCAGGTTCACGTCACCTGATGTCGGCATAGCACAGCTGTGCGGTGGCATCTGTCGGTGGCGTCTCGCAGAGTGGTGCCTTGCACAGCGGCGTCTCGCACGGCGTCGTTCGTCCTTCCCAAAATGCGTTTTTCCGTGAGGGCCCGGGCACAGACTGCGTCTTTGCGTGAGGCGACGCCACGTTTGCGCAGGTGAGGAAAAGCGCATTCTACGGAAAAGCGCATTCTGCGACCACACCCTCACGGAAACCCGCATTCTGCATGTTGGATCTCACGGAAAAGCGCACTTTGGCTCGCTCGCCCAGAGCCCGCCTCACGAAAAAGCGCATTCTGCCTGCGAACCTCACCGAAAAGCGCACCCTACAACCTGTCGGTTGCCAGAGTGCACCTTTCCGTGAGGGCCCGGGCACAGAGTGCGCCTTTCCGTGAGGCGAGGCCACGTTTGCGCAGGTGAGGAAAAGCGCACTCTACGGAAAAGCGCATTCTGCGACCACACCCTCACGGAAAAGCGCATTCTGCGCTCTGCGGACTCCTGCCCCTGCGGACGCCTATCCCCGCAGATGCCTGCCCTGGTGATGCTCTTCGAACGTTTGAGACTCCTCCTGTCATGTGACCTACAATGTAAGAGGGGAGCGGGAAGGAGACCATCAAACCATCCCTAGGTCTAAGCCCTGTTCTCTCGAAGACTCGCGTTCTCGTCCGTTTGGGGTGCTTGCATATGGCTGGCTTCTTTGTCGTGTTGCTCGGGTTTTGGTTTCTGCTCGCACTTGTGGCCATCGGATTCATCCTCGCAGGTATCATCGTCTCTGCCGTCTTTGCCGCCGGTGCAAGGGGGCGTGCCGCGCGGGGAGAGACCCTCGGCGCCAAGAAGGCCATCCCCATCGTCCTCTTCATCCTTGGCTTGATTCCGCTCACCCTCGTGATCGGTGCGGTCATCTTCATTGCTGTCTTGGACGCTCCGTACAAGGCACAGCGGGATATATCGGACAGGGCCTATGCCTACGTGCACTCACATGATGCCGAGGGACTTGCTCGCATGCTCGACTCGCAGCCTGGTGTCGCCGTCGGTGACCCTTCCGACCGGAGTGCCGCAACCCTTGGGCAATCACTCTTGGATCTAGCGATCAAAGAGGACGATCCGTCAACGGCCAAGGTTCTGCTCGACCGGGGTGTCACGCCTGATGGAAACGATCTCAGAGCTGCGTGCAATTGGGAGGATGGGGGCGCGTCTGGCCCTCATGCGAAGTCGACCCTCCAGTCTGGTAAGGACACCTATAACCCCCAGCTTGTCAGTGTCCTGCTGGATGCGGGAGCGCCCGCCGGCGAGCCCACCGACAGGCCTCCGATCAACTCTTTTGTTGTCTCTATGTGCGGAAACGGCATCGATGACACCGATATGGCGATTCTGAGAAGGATGCTTCAGCAGGGAGCCTCCATAAGCGCGGTGGACGGCGGTGGGTGGAGGGCCATCGATCGCTTTAACGAGGTGCTGGGGTGGGGATGGGGAAAGAGGGCGCTCGCGGATCAGGATGACAAGGTAGCCGAGGTGCAAGAGCTTCTTACACCCAAGGGCTAGGCTTTGGTCGACAGCGCCATCTCATGGTCGAGAGTATCATTAGGCTGCTGTCTCGTAGGTCTTCGTGCTCCGCAGATTCTGGAGCGGGAGGCAGCGGGCACCTTGGTCGGCATCCGTTTCGGCCAAGGCGACCTGCGGACGCACGCATACCGAAGTCTGTCATGCTCTATCGTACCTTTCCCGAAGCCGTTGCCCGAACTCTGCCAGCTCGGCGCGCAACGCGACTGGCTCCAAGAGCTCGATCCCGTCACCGAGCGATAGGACCCAGGTCATCGCCTGCTCTTGGCAGGAAAAGCCGGCAGAGAAGAGCAGCATGCCGTCCTCGCACTCCGTGAGGGAGATCGGCCCGAACTCCTCGATGAGGCGCCAGCGGCATTGAGGCTGGACTCGTGCCCTCACCCGGCACCTCTTTGGGAAGATACAATCGCTCGACAGCTGGGGGAGAGGAGCCTCCCTGCTCGCGAAGGGACTCTCGACCTTCATATCGGTCATGCGGCTCAGCTTGAAGAGGCGAAAGTCATCTCGCAGCTCGCAATATCCCCATACGTACCAGCTCGACCACTCGAAGATAAGGTAGTAGGGGTCGATGGTCCTGCGCGTCTCGCCTGATGGCGCGACGTAGAGAAACGACAGGCTCCGCTGTTCCTCGATGGCCCCGTGGACCGTCTCGATGCGTTCAGAGACGGCGGCCCTGTCCCAGGCCGCAAGATTGATGAGAACGTGCTCGTCTGCGGTGATTGTCGTCGAGGAGCCTGCGGACAGCTTCTCCATGAGCGCGGCATAGCGCCTGGTCTTGCTTGCGCTATCAAGCCCCCTCAGCCCGGCAAGGATGGACTGCAGGTCAGCCGAGGTCAGCGCGGTCTTGTCGAGGCGGTAGCCTTCCATGATGCGGATCCCGCCACGCACGCCTCGCGTTGTCTGTATGGGGATGCCCGCCATGTTGAGCGAGTCGATGTCACGGGCTATGGTGCGTCTGGACACTTCAAAGAGCTCCGCTAGCTCTGGGGCGGTCATCTTGTCTCGCTGTAGCAGGACGGAGAGTATGTCCACGAGCCTGTCGACCTTCAAGACGTCTCTCGCAACCTCATCGTCTCGAACTGCCGCTCGTGCGGGCTCACCTCGGTGGCTAGAGCGCGCACTGTGCGAGGATGGAGTCGATCCTGCGGATGTCTATCCCTCGCCCGAGCTTTATCGTCACCTGTCCGAGGAGGGTCCACATACACAGCTCGGAGTTGTAGTCCACTATCATGCCCGAGTTTGTGGAGACCCAGGATATGACGGATTTCCAAGGCAGGGAGTACATCTCGACCTTCTGCCCCGTCATGCCCTCCGCATTTCTGATGATGAGCCGGTGGCTGGTGAGGATGGCCTTGTCCCGTATTGTCTTGAAGGCTGCGCATGCCTCCTCGCCGGGGACGAGCATGTCCTCCACATCCTTTGGAACCGCACACTCGGACATGAACGTCCACTCCATGGTTTGCTCGATCGACATGGCTCCTCCTTGGTCGCGCCGTTTGCCTTTCTCCCATCCGAACGACTTAGATCCTACCCCATCCTTTACCTGGGTCGAGGTGGTGGCCTATCCTTCGGGAAGGCTTTGAGTCCCCGTCTTGAGGCGGGCGATGCCTTGGGTAGGGGAGTGGCAGGGCGACTTGAGATGGGCATCAAGGGCGCCAGGGCCTCTGACGGCCCCGGCTGCTCAGATGCCGCGCCTGGTGGTGGGCCTGTCCGAGTCCCTACAGCACGTGCTGAGCTATGATGGCGTCTATCTTGTTGAGGTCCACGCCACGCCGTATCCGTATTGCCATCAGTTCGCCGGACATCCATATGCGTAGCGTCGAGCTGAACTCAGTTATCTTGTTGGAGTTCACGAACGCCCAGGAGCTGACGGATTTCCAAGGAAGGGAATAGACCTCGGTCGACTTCCCCGTTATGGGTTCGATATCTTTGATGATGAGGCGACGGTTTGTCAGCACAGCCCTGTCCCGTATCGTCGTAAAGGCCGCAACCGGCTCCTCGCCAGGCACGAGCATGCTGCCCATGTCCCTCGGGATGTCGCACTCTGACATGATTGTCCACTCCATGGCCGCGTCTACTTGTTGCATGGTCTCTTCTCCTTGAATTCTCATCCTCGCGCTTCTTGCGCCCGATAGCCCAAAGCCTACTCCAACTATCGCCGGGTCGTGACGGACCATCGCGCCCATGTCCGCGAGCCATGGTGGGCTTACCGAAGCGTCACCTCTCGACGTTGTCCCTACCCGTTGGCGAGCTCTACGCCGGCGGCGCGAAGGCGTCGCTTCGTTTTCTCGAACGCGGCCTCGTTTCGAGATGCCACAGCCCGCACGTTGACCGTCGCGCCGAGACCGTTTGCAAGGGCGCCGAGGGCGGTTGCCTTCACGCAGTGGTTGCCGTCGATGCCGATGATCTCGACCTCGTCGGCCCCCATGTCGCGCAGCGCCCGCAACAGGCCGGGATTCGAGAATGCGTTGGAGCGTTTCTTGTCAAACAATAGGTTCGAGACGACGTTGAGTCCCGCTCCCAGCTCCTTCTCCTTTGCGGATGATTCCCAGGGCAGCTTGTTCACGATGTAGACGACGTTCTTGGGGGCATAGCGGCCGATGATGTCGTTGCAGGCCTCGATGAGTCCCTCGGTGTTGCGGCCCTTCATAACGTCGGTCTGGACGTCGACGACCAGCAGTGCTCTCATGGCGGTCCTTTCAGGTGCGAGGCCTGTCGGATAGATGCGGGACCTGTCAGGCCTTGGGTGAATAGGGCGTGGCAAGCATACTACATACCCGTGCCGCTGGGGCCAAACTGAGCTTTTTGGTGAAACACGCAGTGAAACGCGCACGCAGAGTGCGCCTTTCCGTCAGGGCAACGGGCTCAGAGTGCGCTTTTTCGTGAGGTGCCAACTCCAGAGTGCGCCTTTCCGTGAGGTGCCGCCACGTTTGCCCAGGTGAGGAAAAGCGCATTCTACGGA
>ERZ773022.773-NODE-773-length-23885-cov-8.803063_pt1 | contig 23885 bp, 24 predicted proteins | sample MGYA00580839_ERZ773022 | MGnify/ENA primary metagenome ERZ773022 (study PRJEB29015, sample SAMEA2738020) | human oral metagenome | biome: human oral; feature: human-associated habitat; material: dental | place: China | collected 2044 ... | reverse complement strand
TGTTTCTTTAAAAAGTTTTTTTACTAAGGAAATCGAACAAGAATTATTAGAAATTCAACAAAAATTTGATAATCCTCGTCGTACTGAATTATTAGTCGGAGAAGCTTTAAGTTTAGAAGATGAAGACTTAATCGAACAAGAAGATGTAGTAATTGTATTCATTACGATGCAAAGACCCGGAGATACAATCGCTGCTCGAAAGATTATTAAAGCAGATAATAAACGAATTTTTTTACTTAAAGGGAATTATAAAGTAGATGAACTTATGTCTATTATTGGAAATATAGATGTATTAGTAGGTATGAGGTTGCATGCATTAATTTTTGCTTCTTTAATGCATGTACGTGTAGTAGGTATTTCTTATGATCCGAAAGTTAATCACTTTTTGGATTCTATCAACGAAGAGTGTTTATGCAATGTTTCTTCATTAGATGCTGAAAAGTTATATCATAAAACATATCAACTTCTTGAAGAAAGTACAGAGGAACACGATTGGAGTGCTGTAGAAAATCTTAGGCATTGTTCTCAAAAAACGATTGAACTATTAAAACAAATGATAAATAACAGGGAGAAGTAAGATGGGAAATTTGACACAAGAGAGAGTTCATCAATTAAGTTCTATTGCAAAAAAAATACGTATTGATATTTTAGAAATGATTACGAAAGCATCTTCCGGACATACAGGGGGATCTCTATCTATAGCGGATCTTATTACGCTTCTTTATTTTGAGGAAATGAATATTGATCCGGAAAATCCTCAAAAATCGGATAGAGACAGATTAGTTCTTTCTAAAGGACATGCAGCACCTGCTATTTATGCTGCTTTAGCAGAAAAAGGTTATTTTGCTAAAGAGGAACTTTTTTATCTTCGGCAAGCTAACCATATGCTGCAAGGACATCCGGATATGAAACATACTCCCGGTGTAGATATGACAACCGGTTCTTTAGGACAAGGGATTTCCGCAGCATGTGGAATGGCATTATCGGCTAAGATGGATAATGCTGACTGGTATGTGTATACAGTTTTAGGAGATGGAGAGCTAGAAGAAGGTCAAGTTTGGGAGGCTGCTATGTATGCAGCACATTATAAATTAGATCATCTGATTGCTTTTGTTGATAATAATGGATTGCAAATTGATGGACCTATTTCTCAAGTAATGTCTTCTCTTCCTATTTCAGAAAAATTTAAAGCTTTTGGCTGGCATGTGATAAATGTGAATGGTCATAATATGAATGAATTACACTGCGCCATAGAAGAAGCGAAGCAAGTGAAAGATTCTCCTTCCGTGGTTATTATGAAAACTATCAAAGGAAAAGGTGTAAAAGAAACTGAGAATAAAGTTGGATGGCATGGTAAGGCTCCATCTGAAGAACAATGTGTTCAGTTTGTAAAAGAAGTGCAGGAGGCAGAGTAATGAAAGCAACTCGTCAAGCATATGGGGAAACTTTAAGAGAATTGGGGGGCCAAAATACAGATATTGTAGTATTGGATGCAGATTTGTCTTGTTCCACCAATACCGCTACTTTTGCGAAAGAATATCCTAATCGATTTTTTAATACAGGTATTGCAGAAAGTAATATGATTGGGGTTGCAGCCGGTTTGGCTACGGCAGGAAAAATTCCTTTTGCTTCTACTTTTGCTGTTTTTGGAGCGGGTAGAGCTTATGAACAAATTCGTAATTCGGTTTGTTATCCTAATTTAAATGTAAAAATAGCAGTAACACATGCAGGATTAACTGTTGGTGAAGATGGTGCAACTCATCAGATGTTGGAAGATCTTTCATTGATGCGTGCGCTCCCCAATATGAGTGTAGTTGTTCCTGCGGATGCGCTTGAAACGGCACAAGTAATTCGATGGGCAGCAGATTATAAAGGACCTGTATACATTAGATTAGGTCGGGCAAAAGTAGAAGATATACCGGAACTTGATAAAGAATTTAAGCCGGGGATAAGTACTACTCTTTGTGAAGGTAAGGATATTACACTTATTGCTTGTGGTATTATGACTATAAAGGCAATAAAAGCAGCAGAAATTCTTAAAGAAGAAGGAATTTTCGCTCGTGTCATTAATATGAGTTCTATTAAGCCTATTGATAGTAAAGCTATTGCAAAAGCAGCTAAAGAAACGGGCGCTATTGTAACTTGTGAAGAACATACAATTATGGGCGGCTTAGGAAGTGCCGTTGCAGAGATTGTTGTTCGTTCTCATCCGGTTCCTATGGCAATGGTAGGAACACAAGATGTATTCGGTCAATCAGGAAAAGCTGATGAACTATTAGATGTATATGGTTTGACTGCAGAGCATATTGCGGAGGAAGCTAGAAAACTTATGGAGGATAAGTAGGTATCATGATTACTCTAAATGATGTGACTATGCAATATGATACAACACATCCTGCTTTACGTGGAGTTAATGTTCATATTGACAAAGGTGAGTTTGTATTTGTTGTAGGGGCAAGTGGTGCTGGGAAATCTACTTTTGTAAAAATGCTTACCCATGAATTAGTACCACAACAAGGTTCTATACTTATTAATGGACAAGATATTACTCGTCTTTCTAAGAGTCAAGTACCTTATTATCGAAGAAAATTAGGGATTGTTTTTCAAGATTTCCGTCTTTTGGAAGAAAAAACCGTTTATGAAAATATTGCATTTGTACTTCGAGTAACAGGTACAAAAGAACGAATTATTAGAGAACGAACAAGTCATGTTCTTAATTTGGTAGGACTTCGTGGAAAAGAAAATGAACGACCTTCTAAGTTATCCGGAGGGGAGCAACAACGTGTGGCTATAGCACGTGCATTAGCTAATCAACCGTTGTTATTGATTGCTGATGAGCCTACCGGTAATTTAGATCCTAATACGTCTTCCGAAATAATGAATTTATTTAATTCCATTAATCATATGGGAACAACTATTATTATGGTTACTCATAATCAGGAATTAGTAAATGCAATGAATAAACGAGTTCTTTTAATTGATGAGGGACATATTGTAAAAGATGTGAAAAAGGGAGGCTATATTGCTCATGTTTAGTTCAATCAGATATTTTTGGAGCGAAGCATTAAAATCTCTTTTTCGAAATCGCTTTATGACGATAGCATCGATTTTGACAGTTACTTTGTCGATGTTTATTTTGGGTATGTTTTTATGTGTAGTTTTTAATATTGATCATGCAGCCACCTATTTGGAGAGTCAGGTGGAAATGTCTATCTATCTAAAAGAAGATTTAACAACACCGCAGGTTATGGAAGTAGGGAAACATTTAAAAGCACTTCCGGGTGTGGAAAGTGTTTCTTTTGTAAATAAAGATGAAGCTTTAGCACAATTTAAAGAACAATTAGGAGAGCAAGCGGGGATATTGGAGGCTGTTAATGGCAATCCTCTTCCTGCGTCCTATTCACTTTCTTTTGATACACCGACACATCTGAAGCAAGCAGCAGTTATTGTATCTGAGTATAAGGCCGTAGAGTCTGTACAATATGGACAAGATATTATTGAACAGTTATACAAAGTAGCTCAATTTATTCGTATTGCCGGTGCTGTAATTATTGTGTTTTTAGCTGGTGCAGAATTATTTATTATCTCTAATACGATTCGACTTACTGTTTTCGCACGTCGAAGAGAAATTCAGATTATGAAGTATGTAGGTGCTACTAACGGTTTTATTCGTTGGCCATTTATTTATGAAGGTGTTGTTATAGGAATTATCGGTTCGGGGATTGCATCCATATTTATTTGGGAAGGGTATCAACTTGTTTTAGCTAAAATTAATGAAGCGGGATTGGTATTTTTGCCACTTATGAGAGTGTATCCGTTTATGATGTATATTGTTTTGTCACTACTGATAGCGGGTGTTTTTATCGGGGCGCTCGGTAGTGCCATTTCATTGCGTAAGTATATGAAAGTGTGAGTTATGAAAGAGCGTACATATATTATTGTTCCGGCAATGATTGCTTCGATGCTTCTTTTTAACTTAGTAAGTCCAACTTGGGCTGATGATACTACGGATAGCTTAAATAGTGAATTAGAAAGTATTCAAGGGCAAATTGGTAATGCACGAGCACAAAAAGCAAGCGCTGAAGAAATCATTAGAGAAATAGCTGTAAAACTTCATACTATACAAGTAGAATTGGATGCTGCTAATGCAGAGCTCGATCGAATTCATGGTGAAGAAGATAAAGTGAATGCTCAAATAAAACAAATTGAGTTAGAACTTGAAGCAGCTAGAAAACAATTATTGGAACGACAAGATTTATTAAATAAAAGAATACGTGCTATTTATATTCATGGACAACTTAACTATTTAGAAGTTATTATGGGTTCTAAAAATTTTAGCGATTTTGCTAATAGGTTGGAATTGTTAAAGCGTGTTATTCGCTCTGATTATAATTTGATTCAAGATATTAGAGTAAGACAAGAACAAATTCAAGCTAAGATGAATGAGTTGTCCCTGCAGAAGCAAGAATTAGAAAAATTAGCAGCAGAAGCAACGAAAGCTCAACAAGCTATTGAAATGAAACGTGCTGAACAACAAGCCGTTATGGATAGTGCAAAAGCTCAAAGAGATGCCGCTGAGCAGATGGAACAAGACTTAATTGCATCCAGTGAAAGAATTAGACAACAAATTCAGGCTCGTCAAGGGGGAGGCATGGAACCGCAAGTTATTGGAAGCGGTATTCTTGGTTATCCTTGCAGTGGGCCAATTACATCTCCTTTCGGTTATCGAATACACCCTATTTTTGGGACAACTATCTATCACTCAGGGATTGACATTGGCGTAGATGAAGGTACGCCGGTTCATGCTGCAGATAGTGGGGTAGTTATTTATTCCGGTAGCGGACTTACAGGGTATGGTAATGTTGTTATTATTGACCATGGGAACGGATTGTCTACTTTATATGCACATAATAGTGCGTTGTTAGTCTCTGAAGGAGAATCCGTATCTAAAGGGCAAGTAGTGGCTTACTCCGGTATGACAGGATATGCTACCGGTCCTCATGTACATTTTGAAGTTCGTGTTAATGGGTCACCTACAGATCCTATGGGATATTTATAATGAAAAGAATATATGATACTACGTGGAAAAAGATCCTTTTGTGGGTAATATCTTGTATTATAGGTAGTATTACTTTAATCGGTCTTTTTCTGTTTGTATTTTTTGAAAATCCAAAAGCCTTTATTCAATTTATCAATGATTACCGATTGGTTCGTACCCATTATTTTCGGACAATAAGTGATGAAGAGCTGTTTCAGGGAGCAGTGAAAGGACTTGTTCAACAATTGGAAGATCCTTACTCTGTATATCTTTTTGGTGATAATTATAAAGGATTTATTGAACAAACAACCGGTGAATTTGGTGGAGTAGGCATTGTAATCGGATCTAATCTTGATAATAAGTTTTTAATTCTTTCTGTTTTCAAAAAAGGACCGGCACATGATGCCGGTATTGAATCCGGAGGAGAGTTAATTGCTGTAGATGGAGAATCTGTTGCAGGATTGGAACCGGAATTTGTTACTAAAAAAATTCGAGGGAAAATAGGTACAACTGTTACACTTTCCATTTTAAAAGATGGAGAACGTAAGGAGTACACCATGCAACGATCTGATATTGTTATGCCGACAGTTTCTTCCGATTTTGTAGAAAGGGATATCGGCTATATTCATATTTATTCTTTTGCAAAGCATACACCGGAAGAGTTTGCTGAAGAATTAGATAAGTTAAAGAAGTTAGGAGTAAAAAAACTTATTATTGATTTAAGAATGAATCCCGGAGGGACGATTGAATCAGTTGTAGACGTGGCAAATCAAATATTAACTAAAGGCTCTATAGTAAGTTTTGAATCTAAAAATGGAAAATCGCATACATATACAATTGATGGAGTTGATACCCCTTTACCGTTAATTGTATTAATAGATAAAAATAGTGCGAGTGCTTCTGAAATTTTGGCAGGAGCAGTACAAGATAAAAAGGAAGGCCTTATCATCGGACAAAACAGTTTTGGTAAAGGGACAGTACAATCTATTATTTCTTTAGATGAACAATCTGCATTAAAAATTTCTATTGCTCAGTATTTGACCGCAGCAGGAAGAAAAATAGATAAAGTAGGAATTAAGCCGGATATAGAAGTAGAGCCGGCAGGTATATTATTTAATATTAGAAATGACGTAGTTATTCAGAGAGCTGTTCATATATTTAATACGAACTAAAAAACTTATAGTAGTAGAAATGCTACTATAAGTTTTTTATATTTATATCAGTTGCGACCGTTAAATACATTTGATACAATGTCAATGTATATTTTATAATGATAGTAACGATTATAAATAACAGTAGTTTTGACAAGGAGGGTAAATAAAACATATACATCCAAGTCGGAAAAACTGTTTTTTTATTCGTATAAATAAATCTTCAGCATATAATGGGAGTAAAAATGGAACAGTTATCAGCTATTGTCTTGGCAGCAGGACAAGGTACAAGAATGAAATCTAAGTTACCTAAAGTATTACATCAGGTATGCGGAATCCCTATGATTCAACAGGTTGTTCGGATTATAAAAGCTGCCGGATGTGAAAACTGCATTGCTGTCACAGGATTTAAGGAAGAGTTAGTACGTACATCATTAGGCGATACGGTACAATTTGCACATCAAACCGAACAATTAGGAACGGGGCATGCAGTTATGCAGGCATTACCGCTTATTAAAGAGAATATGGATGGTTATGTATTAGTCATTTGTGGTGACACGCCCTTAATTAAAACAGAAACTATTAAGAAATTAATTTCTATTTGTATAAAGAATCAGGCAGCGGCGACCGTACTTACAGCACAATTAGCCAATCCTTTCGGTTATGGGCGAGTTATTCGAGATTCTACAGGCAATATGCGCTGTATTGTAGAGCAGAAAGACGGTTCTCCTGAACAGCTTAAAATTAAAGAGATTAATACCGGAACTTATTGCTTTAAAATTAAAGAACTTATCGACGCATTAAGTAAAATTGATAATAATAATGCACAGAAAGAATACTATTTAACAGATGTATTTGAAATTATGATTCGTCAGAAACAATTAGTGATTCCTGTGATAGCTGAGGATTCGGATGAAACGATGGGGGTTAATTCCAGAATTCAATTAGCTGCTGCAAATAAAATTCTTTATTTACGTAAAGCAGAAGAACTTATGGGTGAAGGTATTACTATCATCTCTCCTGAAAATACTTATATTGAACAAGATGTAACGGTAGGACATGATACTGTAATTTTTCCGGGTACTATTCTTTCAGGAAAAACAATTATCGGGTGTGATTGTATAATAGGACCTGATACACAACTTGAAAATGTGATATGTGGCGATAATAACCAATTAAATCGTGTATATGCACATGATTGCTCTATTGGAAACCAAAATCAAATAGGACCTTTTGTTCATCTTCGTCCACGTACTGATATTCACGATAAAATTAAAATTGGAAGTGAAAAATTCAGTTATAGATGATGGAACTAAACTCCCTCATCATATTTATTGTGGTGATGCAGATTTAGGTAAAAATGTTAACTTTGGTTGTGGTACGGTAACCGTTAATTTTGATGGAAAAAATAAATATAGGACAGTAGTAGAAGAGCATGCATTTATAGGTTGTAATACTAATTTAATTGCACCGATACATATAGGGAAAAAAGCCTTTACAGCTGCCGGCTCTACTATCACTAAAGATGTTCCTGCAAATGGACTGGCCATTGCAAGAACACATCAAAAGGTTAAAGAAAATTGGGTGACAGAAGACACCTATAAAGATTAAAATAGTATTCAGAAATGTTTTTATAAGATATTCCAATAAAGGAGAACCGTCATGGAAATGGAAGACACTTCAAGACTTAAAATTTTCACAGGTAATGCGCATCCAGAACTCGCAAAAGAAATTTGTGAGTATATTGGAGTTCCACTGGGAAAAGCAATTTGTGGACGCTTCAATAATGGTGAAATTCAAGTTATGGTAAATGAAAGTGTTCGAGGTAAAGATGTATTTATTATTCAACCGACAGGGGCTCCTGTAAATGATAATTTGATGGAATTATTAATTATGGTTGATGCAATGAAGAGAGCTTCAGCTCGTCATATTACGGTTTTTGTTCCTTATTATGGCTATGCACGTCAAGATAGAAAAACTAGAGGAAGAGAACCTATCAGTTCTAAGTTGGTAGCTGATTTGATGAGTGCAGCAGGAGTTACTCGTGTAGTAACTATGGATCTTCACGCCGGACAAATCCAAGGATTTTTTAATGTTCCTGTAGATCATTTAATGTCCACTTCCATTCTTTCCAGTTATATTAAGTCCATGAATTTAGAAAATTTAACAATTGTTTCTCCTGATCTTGGAGGAGTTACCAGAGCCAGAGAATTGGCAGATCGTTTAAATGCACCTATTGCAATTATTGAAAAACGTAGACCGGAACCGGGTGTTGCTAAAGTTATGAACATCATTGGAAAAGTAGAAGGTCGAAATTGTGTTCTTGTTGATGATATTGTTGATACGGCAGGTTCTTTATGTGAAGGTGCTAAAGCATTAAATAATGCAGGCGCACTTGGTGTATATGCAGCAGTTTGTCATCCGGTTCTTACTGCTCCTGCTACAGAAAGAATTATAGACTCCCCAATTAAACAATTGATTGTAACTAATTCTTTAGCTATTCCTGAAGAAAAACGGAATGAAAAAATTAAAGTATTATCTGTAGCACCATTATTAGGAGATGCTATTATGCGTATTTTTCATGATGCTTCTGTAAGCTCACTATTTGATAAATAATGAAACTAATTGTAGGATTAGGAAATCCAGGTAAAGAATATGTAGCAACTCGTCATAATGTTGGGTTTGATGTGATTGATGAGTTGGCAACTCGATGGAAAATTTCTGCATGGAAAAAAGATTTTAGTGCAGAAATCGCTATGATTACTATAAATGAAGAGAAGGTTTGTCTTATGAAACCTTTAACTTATATGAATAAAAGTGGAGATGCCATAAATACCGCTGTCAGATTTTATAAAATCAGTGCAGATGATATTTGGGTTATTTGTGATGATTTAGATCTTCCTGTGGGAAAGATACGTATTCGCAAAAAAGGATCTGCCGGAGGTCATAATGGATTAAAATCTATTATTTCTCATATGGGACAAGATTTCCCACGTTTTCGTATAGGTGTTGGACATCCTAAAGATGGACATACTGTAATTGAGCATGTACTTGGTAGACCTTATGGTGCTGACATTGTAGCTGTCAATAAAGCTATAAAATATACAGCAGATGCTGTTATAGGTGCTCTTGATAAAGGGATAGATAAAGCAATGAATGCATTTAATCCGAAACGAGGATAATTAGAACAGACTATAATGAATATAACAAATTCGTTATGGTCTGTTTACTATATCCCGTTAGAAGAGGAGTTTATTATGAAAGGTGCTTTAATTGTATTTGAAGGAATTGATGGTAGTGGGAAAGCTACACAATCCTCTTTACTTACAAAAAAATTAAAACAAGAAGGAAAGTCAGTTATGCATATATCCTTTCCGGATTATGCAAGTCCGGCTTCTTCTTTGGTGAAAATGTATCTCAATGGAGATTTTGGAAGCAAACCTACAGATGTGAATCCTCATGCCGCTTCTTTATTATATGCACTAGACCGATTTGCATCTTATCGTACAAAATGGAAAGAGTTTTATCTTTCGGGAGGCATTGTTATTGCAGATCGTTATACCACCAGTAATATGGTTCATCAAATGACTAAGTATTCAAATGTCACAGAAAGAGATAGTTTCTTATGTTGGTTAGAAGATCTTGAATACAATAAATTGGAGTTACCACAACCTGACTTAGTTGTATTGTTAGATGTACCATTATCAGTTTCAAAAAAGTTAGTACTTGAAAGAGCAAAAGAAGGTGGCTCTATGGATATTCATGAACAACATCTTGATTATTTATCACAATGCTACGAAGCTTATCAACAACTATGTGATAAATACCATTGGCAAAGGATTGCTTGTACAGAAGATGGAGAGTTGAGACTTATTGAAGATATAACGAAAGAAGTAGTAGAAGTAGTAGATTCTTTGTTAGTAACTTTATAAAAATTCAAAACTTGTAAACAGTATAAAAATCATTTATACTGTAGCAGTTAAGAAGAATAATTTCTCTTCAGGGCAAGGTGTAACTCCTTACCGGTGGTAAAGCCCACGAGCCATGTGCTGATTTGGTGAAACTCCAAAGCCGACAGTAATAGAATATATATATTCTTAAGTCTGGATGAAAGATAGAGGAAAGTATTATAATCAATGCCACGTCCTGAGGAATTCAGGAGGTGGCTTTTTTGAGTGAAGAAATAGACAAAAAGTACATGAGAAGAGCTCTAACATTAGCACTCAAAGGTAGAGGGTATACAAGGCCAAATCCTATAGTTGGGGCTGTTCTTGTAAAGGATGACAGAATTATTGGAGAAGGTTGGCATAAAAAATTTGGTGGACCTCATGCAGAAGTTTGGGCTTTAAATGAAGCAGGAGAAAATGCAGAAGGAGCTACTATCTATGTAACCTTAGAGCCTTGTTCTCATCAAGGTAAAACTCCTCCCTGTGCTAAAAGAATTGTTGAGTCAGGTATAAAAAGATGCATTGTTGCTTGTATTGATCCCAATCCTTTGGTTGCAGGTAAAGGTATAAAAATAATGGAAGATGCAGGAATTGAAGTTGAGCTTGGAGTTTTAGAAAAAGAAGCCAAAGATGTAAATAAAATATTTTTAAAATATATAGAAAATAAAATTCCTTATCTATTTTTAAAATGTGGAATTACCCTTGATGGAAAAATAGCAACAAGAAGTGGAAAATCTAAATGGATAACCAATGAAATAGCCAGAGAAAAAGTCCAATTTTTAAGAACTAAATTTATGGCTATTATGGTAGGAATAAATACTGTCTTAAAAGATAATCCAAGTCTAGATTCAAGACTTGATGAAGAAAAGTCTGGAATTGAAAAAAGAAATCCTTTTAGAGTTGTTATAGATCCTAACCTTGAAAGTCCAATAGAAGCTAAGTTTTTAAATTTTAATGATGGAAAGGCAATAATAATTACATCTAATGATAATAAAGGGCTTGAAAAAATTGAAAAATATAAAAATCTAGGAACAAGATTTATTTTTCTTGAAGGAAAAATATTCAAGATGGAAGATATTTTAAAAGAATTAGGAAAATTAGAAATTGATTCTGTTCTTTTAGAAGGAGGAAGTGGACTTATTTCAACTGCTTTCAAAGAAAATATCATTGATGCAGGAGAAATATTTATTGCTCCAAAAATTATTGGAGATAACTCTGCTATTCCTTTTATAAATGGTTTTAACTTTGATAATATGGAAGAAGTATTTAAGCTTCCTAATCCTAAATTTAATATCTATGGAGATAACATTTCCATAGAGTTCGAGAAAAATAAATAATTTCTATTAAAAATTTTAAGACTACTTGCCAGCCATTAGTGTTTCGAGAGCTCACTAAAAGGCTCTCTCAACAATAATGGACGTCGCAGTAGTCTAAATAAAATTTATTACAATTAGTTTATTGTTTCCCACAAATAAGGTAAGGTGGTATATGTTTACAGGTTTAGTTGAAGAAAAAGGTAGTGTTATTTCTTTAAATAGTGGAGATAAATCTATCAAATTAAAAATAAAAGCAAATAAAGTTTTAGAAAATGTTAAACTTGGAGATAGTATAGCAACCAATGGTGTATGCCTAACAGTTACTGAATTTTCAAAAGATTATTTTGTTGCAGATTGTATGTTTGAAACTATTTCTAGGTCTAATTTAAAAAGATTAAAAGCAGGAGATGAAGTGAATTTAGAAAAATCTATCACTCTAGCAACTCCACTTGGTGGACATTTAGTTACAGGTGATGTGGATTGTGAAGGTGAGATTGTTTCTATCACACAAGAAGGAATTGCTAAAATTTATGAAATAAAAATTAGCAGAAAATATATGAGATACATTGTTGAAAAAGGGAGAGCTACTATTGATGGAGCCAGTCTTACAGTCATTTCTCTAACAGATGATACTTTCTCTGTTTCTCTTATACCTCATACACAAGAAAAAATTATATTAGGTAGTAAAAAAGTTGGGGATATAGTAAATATTGAAACTGACTTAGTTGGAAAATATATTGAAAGATTTGTCTATTTTGACAAACTTGAAGAAAAAGAAAATAAAAAAAGTAAAATTTCAAGAGAATTTTTACTTGAAAATGGTTTTTAGGAGGATAAAATGATTTACAAAATTGAGGATGTATTAGAAGATATTAAGAATGGTATTCCTCTAATAATAGTAGACGATGAAAATAGAGAAAATGAAGGAGATCTTTTTGTTGCAGCTGAAAAAGCAACTTACGAAAGTATTAATCTTATGGCAACATATGCAAGAGGTTTAACTTGTACACCAATGTCAACTGAATATGCAGTTAGACTAAACTTAGATCCTATGACTGCAAGAAATACTGATGCCAAATGTACAGCTTTCACAGTATCAGTTGATGCAAAAGAAGGAACTACAACAGGAATTTCAATAGCTGATAGACTTACAACAATAAAAAAATTAGCTGATATAAATTCTGTAGCTAGTGATTTCACAAGACCTGGACATATATTCCCATTAATTGCAAAAGATAATGGAGTTCTTGAAAGAGAAGGACATACTGAAGCAACAGTTGATTTATGTAAAATATGTGGGCTTGCACCTGTATCTGTAATCTGTGAAATTTTAAAAGATGATGGTACTATGGCAAGAATGGATGATTTAGAAGTATTTGCTAAAGAACATAATTTAAAAATTATCACTATAGCAGATTTAATAAAATATAGAAAGAAAACTCAAGAATTAATGAAAGTTGAAGTTGTAGCTAATATGCCAACTGACAATGGAACTTTCAAAATAGTTGGTTTTGAAAATCATATTGATGGTAAAGAACATATAGCACTTGTTAAAGGTGATGTTGCTGGAAAAGAAGGAGTTACTGTTAGAATACACTCTGAATGTTTCACAGGAGATATCTTAGGTTCTTTAAGATGTGATTGTGGTTCTCAACTTAAAACTGCAATGAGAAGAATTGATAGACTTGGAGAAGGAGTTATCCTTTATCTGAGACAAGAAGGTAGAGGAATAGGACTTTTAAATAAATTAAGAGCCTACAATCTACAAGAAGAAGGAATGGATACACTAGATGCAAACTTACATCTTGGTTTTGGTGCAGATATGAGAGATTATGCTGTTGCTGCACAAATGTTAAAAGCATTAGGAGTAAAATCTATAAAACTTTTAACAAATAATCCATTAAAAATAAATGGTCTTGAAGAATATGGTATACCTGTTGTTGAAAGAGAAGAAATTGAAATTGAACATAACAAAGTCAATAAAATATACTTAAAAACTAAAAAAGAAAGAATGGGACATCTTTTAAAAATTAAATAAAATATACTAAAATTACCTCAAAATACTAGAAAAGGAGAAGCTAGATGACTTCTCCTTTTTACTTTATCAGAAAATTTCCTAATGCTTTAAATATATCTTCTGTCTCATCATCAATTACTTCTTTATTAACTTTTATTTCTTCTTCATTTTCTCTAAATATACCTGCTATAAAACTACACTCCACTCTGTTTTTCAAGCTATTATCTATTCTCATTGAAAACATCACATCTTTAATTTTATTTTTAGTTTCATCCATTAAGACATCCGTAATTATCTGTGATTCTGTTAACTCAACTTCTTCTAAAGTATCTAAAAATATAAGGATTTTTTTGGAATCCTTTATATTTTATTAAATATATTTTATCAAATTATAATGACAATTTTTGTTATTTAAAAAAACTAAAATTTTATTTTTTTTACTATTTCTACATATATACACTATTACTATTATTTTTTAATTAATTAATTTATTTAAAAAAAGTTAAAATCAAAATAGAACTATCTTAACAGATAAAAATATATTCCTAGATTTTACTTTTCATTTAAAATAAATTATAATATTATAGGAGTACTTGAAAGGAACTTATGATTTGAAAGAATTTGATAAATAAATTTTAATATTATCTATAATGATAAACAAGAAAAGGGACATTTTTTCTATGATGAGAAAGGAAATCTAATTAAAACTGAAATTTATAAAAGTGGTGTAAAACAATAAAAACTAAAAATAAATTTATTATACGAAGGAGATAAGATGGTAAGAAAATTAAAGCTTGAAAATTATTTAAACACAGAAAAGTCTAATGATTTTTTAGAAATGGCATATAATGCTGAAACACAAACTAAGGCAAAAAGTTATTTGAAAAAGGCTTTAGAACTTAATCCAGATAATTTAGAAGCTGAATTAGCTCTAGCAGATATTAGTTCAAAATCCCAATTAGACTTTCTAAAAAAAACAGAAGATATTATTGCTCATGGTAACAAATTAATGGAAGAACAAGGATATTTTGAAAAGGACTGTATAGGAGATTTTTGGTTAATTTTAGAAACTCGTCCTTATATGAGAGTGAGATATCGTTATTTAATGTTACTTTTAGAATGTAAAATGTTAAAAAAAGCTATATATGAATGTGAGGAAATGCTTAAATTATGTGAAAATGATAACTTGGGTGTGAGATATATTTTGATACATCTTTATACTTTTTTGGAAGACGAAAAGTCTGTTTTAAGATTATATAAAAAATTTAAAATGTTAAAGACTACTCAATTGTTATTTCCTCTTTCTGTTCTTTATTATAAATTATTAGATTTTAAAAAGGCTGAAAAATATTTGTTAGAATTAGCTGAAACTAATAGATATACTAAAGAATTTTTTAAAGCATTTCTTGAAGAAAGAATAGATGAATTTGAATTAGAAGATTATGGTTATAGACCTTTTACAATAGATGAATTAATCGTAACCTTTATGGAAAATTTATATTTGTATTGCAATCTTATAGAATATTTCTCATGGGGATATGATATTTTAAAGAAAAAAAGATAAAAAATAAGGAGCTGCTACAAATTAATAATTTTTATCATTAACTTGTTGTAGCTCCAATTTCTTTTTTGATAATTTATTTTGTAAAAAATTTTCCTAATATTTCAAATATATCTTCTTTCTCACCATCAACTACTTCTTTATTAACTTTTATTTTTTCTTCTTTTTCACTAAATACACCTGCTATAAAATTGCACTCTATTCTATTTTTTAAATCATTATCTATTCTTATTGAAAACAAGATATCTTCTATTTTTTTTGAACTTTCATTTTTTAATACATCTATAATTAATTCTGAATCTGTCAAGGCAATATCTTCTAAAGTATCTAAAAATATAAGAGACTTTTTAGAATCTTTTAAAGTTTTACTATAGAAAGGATAAGTTATATTTTTAATAATTTCTTCTTTTGAGATATTTTTATTTATATTTAACTTTCCAAATACACTTATTCCTGAATCTTTTAACATACTTTTAACATCTTCAATATCAAGATTTATAAAACTAGTTCCATAAATTATATTGTCAATCATCCTTATGAGTTGTAAGAATAAATTTTCTATGTTATCTTTTTTAGTTACTGGGAAAATAGCATCAATAAAATTTTCTAAAATCTTCTTATTTTCTATAACAAGTTTTTCTTCTAAAACTATTGTTGTGATAATTTCTTTTTCCTTAAAAGTCTTTCCAACTTCTAATAATTTCTCCAAATTTTCAGTATTAGTTCTTAAAAATACAATGTCTCTCTTAGAAAAATTGGTATTTAAATCTTCTAATTTTTCATTTAAAGCTAGTTCTAAGAATTCTATATTTTCATTATCTTTAAAAGATTTTTCAAGTATAGAATCCTTATAATCTCCAATAGTTACAATTTTTAATTTTTCTTGCATATATTATTACCCCCTTTAATTATTCCTTTTCAAGTAGTATTTTCTTTAATTGTTTCAATAAAAGTTTTTCCCTTTCTTCAAAGAATTCATTGTAATTTCTAAATGTGAGTTCAATATTTTCAGGAATATAGTTCTTTTTGAAATAATCTTTTCTTTCTTCTTTAGAAAAATCCTGTTCTTCTAGCCAATCCTTAAATTCTTTGTTACTTTTCTCTAAATTTTGACTTCCTTCCAACAATTGCAAATTAGCAAGATAATTAGGATTACACAAATCATTTACATCTATATTTTGTTTTTTCAAATATTTTTCATTAAATTTTGATTTTGGATAAATATGATCTATATGAAAATTATTCCTGTAATCTAAATTAGGATATAATAATTGTAATACCGAAAAAGTAGTATTATCTCCATATTCATTCCAAGATAAATTATCAATTTCTTCTTCACTAAAATTAATAGATTTTCCAGGGATTTTTTTCAATTCTTCTTTTATCTTATCTAATGGAAAATTATTTGATTCATTTTTTAAAATAATTTCTCTTACATTAGCTGATATATCTCTACCTGAAAAAATTCCTTTTAATGTTGATTTTATTATCCATTCTTTTATTAACTTTCTATCTTCACTAAAAGATGAATGATTTACTATTTTATAATCAATATTGTTTTCTAAAATATATAAAGCAATTGGTAAAATGGGTGTATATGCACTTAAATTATCTTTATTATAACCAAAAGACCTTAATAAATCTAAGCTTATTTTTAATGACTCTGAGATATTATCCCAATTTTCTTCAATTAAATTCATATTTTCTTTTTTAAAATTATCTACTTTAAACCTAATATTTTTTATTTTTTTTGTTAAGTAAAGTGCTGCTTTTAATACAAAATCTTTATCTAAATCAAATCCATCTCCTATCTTATTTAACTCATCTACTAAATTATTAATTTCTTCTCTTGCATCTCTTTTTTCACCCCACTGAGCTGTTGCTATTGATAATAATAAATCTGAATAATTTAATTTTGTCCCCATACTATTCATTCTTATAAAAATATTTAAGACTTTATCCAAATTATTTTCTTTTTCCAAATAATAATTAATTATAGGTTTTATAGAAACAATCTCATATAATTGAGTTAGTTTTTGAATAGCATTTTCTATAATCTTATCTGGATATCCTTCTAAAATTTGCATACATTTTTTTGTAATTTCATAAATAGATTTTACATATAAAATATCATTAAGTTTAAACCATAATTTTTTACTATCTTTCTTTTCTATATCTTCTTTTACACAAAATTTTAACTCATATTTACTTGTATCTTCATCAATTTCATCATCATTTTTATCAAGTAAATTTAAACATAAATATTTTTCTGGAAATGCTTTTGGATTATCCCAACGATAACGAGGTAATTTTTCTGTATATGTTCCTAATAAACCTATATATAAAGCAGTTAATCTTTGTTGTCCATCTAAAACTGCTATTATCTCATCTCCATCTATTAAAGGAATTTTCTGATTGTGGTTATTTTCTCTCTGATCATATTTTTTTATAAATTCATAGAATTTAAAATCTTTTGTTGATGTTACCTCCCAAAATAAAAATGAACCTATTGGGTATCCATTCATTAAAGAATCAAATAATTTTTCTATTTGCCAAGATTTCCAGACAAACTCCCTTTGAATTGCAGGTAATAAATACTTATTTCTTTGAATTTTATCCAATGTTTCCTTAATTGTTATAGGATCTTTAAATGACATATAGTTTTTCCTCCCTAAATTTTATTTTTTATTTAAAATCAAATACTACTTCTAAGATATAACTCCCAATTTAATCAACTCCCTTATATTTTATAGATATATTATATCAAATTATAATGACATATTTTGTCATTTTATAAAAATAATTAAAAATATTTTTTAATAATTATTTTTTTCTAAACTCAATATATTATACTATTATTTTTTTGTTAAACATTGTTTTAATTATTTTAATTAAGAGATTATATTCAAATTTTATCAAGTCCTATATTTTCATACTAAAACTTTGAATTTAAGTTCAATTTATTTTATGAAATATTATTGAAATTTAAAATAAAATTTTATTTTTAAGTTCATACTTTTAGAGTTTAATTTTTTTTTATTTGTTAAATTGTTTTTGTTAACATAAATTGATAGAATTAGTCAGAAAATAAAATTAATTAATTTTTAAAAAGAAAATGGAGGATAAAAAATGATATACAATAATTTATTAGATTTAATTGGAAACACACCTGTTGTAAAAGTTGATTTTAAAGATGAGAATATTGCTGATGTATATGTTAAACTTGAAAAATTTAATTTAAGTGGAAGTGTTAAAGATAGAGCTGCACTTGGAATGATTGAAGCAGCAGAAAGAGAAGGATTATTAAAAGAAGGTAGTGTTATAATTGAACCTACATCTGGTAATACAGGAATAGCTCTTGCATTAATTGGAAGATTAAAAGGTTATAAAGTTATAATTGTAATGCCAGACACTATGAGTATTGAAAGAAGAGCTACTTTAAAGGCTTATGGAGCTGAACTTATCTTAACAGATGGAACTAAAGGAATGGGAGAAGCTATTGCAATTGCAGAAAAATTAGCAGCAGAAAATCCTAATTATTTCTTACCACAACAATTTAATAATAAAGCTAACCCAGAAAAACACTATGAAACAACTGGAAAAGAACTTTTAGATGATTTTAAGGTTATTGATGCTTTTGTTGCAGGAGTTGGAACTGGTGGAACTATTGTTGGAGTTGCAAAAAGATTAAAAGAAAGATCAAAAGATACTAAAGTTATTGGAGTTGAACCAAGTACATCTGCTGTACTTTCAGGAGAAAAACCTGGTAAACATAGTATTCAAGGTATAGGAACTGGATTTATTCCTAAAAACTATGATGCCTCTGTTGTAGATGAAATTGTAAAGATTTCTTCTGAAGAAGCAGTTGAATATGCTAAAAAAGCTTCTCATGATTTTGGACTATTTGTAGGTATTTCATCAGGAGCAAACATTGCAGCAGCTTATCAAGTTGCTAAAAAATTAGGAAAAGGTAAAATTGTTGTAACATTAGCTCCAGATGGTGGAGAAAAATATCTATCAGTTGAAGCATTTCTAACAAAATAAAATATAGAAAAAATTATAGTTAAGAGGAGTAACAAAACAGTGAACATTTTTAGTTGGTTTAAAGATGAATTTTTAAATATTCAGAAGAAGGATCCTGCTATAAAAAGCAAATTAGAAATTATATTGTACCCTTCTCTCCATGCAATAATTTATCATAAATTAGCACATTTTCTTTATAAATGTAAGTTATTCTTCTTAGCTAGGCTTATTTCACAGATAGCAAGATTTTTAACTGGAATTGAAATACATCCAGGTGCAACATTAGGAAGAAGAGTATTCTTTGATCATGGTATGGGAATAGTGATTGGAGAAACTGCCATTGTTGGAGATGACTGCATTATTTTTCATGGTGTTACCTTAGGTGGACTTGCATCTAAAAAGCCAAATAAAACAAACAATAATAAAAGGCATCCTACTATAAAAAATAATGTTTTATTAGGGGCAGGAGCAAAACTTTTAGGAGATATAACTATTGGTGAAAATGTAAAAGTTGGAGCAAATGCTGTTGTTCTTAATGATATTCCTGAAAATGCTATTGCAGTTGGAGTCCCAGCTAGAATTATTGTTAAAAATTAATCCCTTCGTATATTATTTATATAAAAAGATGATAATAGTTTAGAAAGTATATTTTTATCTATTATCATTTTTTATTTGTTGTTTTACTTTTCTTTTAAAATAAATTATAATATGATGAATATATTTTTGAAAGGAGCAATAAAATGCCAATTCGTGTTGCAAACGATATACCAGCTAAAAATCAATTAACAGAGGAAGGAATTATCTTTATGGAGGAAACTCGTGCTAATACACAAGATATTCGTCCATTAGATATTTTAATATTAAATTTAATGCCTAAAAAGGAAGAAACAGAAACTCAATTACTTCGTCTTATAGGTAACTCACCTTTGCAAATCAATGTTGAATTTCTTATGGTAAAAAACCATGAGTCAAAAAATACAAATTTAAGTCATATAGAGAAATTTTATCAATTTTTTGATGATATAAAAAATAATTATTATGATGCTTTAATTATTACAGGTGCTCCTATTGAGCATATGGACTTTGAAGAAGTAGACTATTGGAAGGAATTACAAGAAATTTTTGAATGGAGTAAAACTCATGTTTTTTCTTGTTTACATATCTGTTGGGCTGCACAAGCTCGTTTATACAATGACTATAAGATTGCTAAGACTATTCAACCTGAAAAAGTTTTTGGAGTTTTTGAGCATAAAACTTCTATTTCAAGTAATCCTTTAATAAGAGGTTTTAGCGATATTTTCTTAGCTCCTCATTCAAGACATACCCATATAGATGAAAATAAATTATCGTCTATAAAAGAACTAGAAGTTTTAGCAAAATCAGAAGTTGGTTCTTTACTTATCAGTACAGAAGATTTAAGAAATATTTTTATCACAGGACATTTAGAATATGATAGAGAAACTTTATTGGGAGAGTATAAAAGAGATAAAGATAAGGGATTAGATATAAAAATTCCTGTAAATTATTTCCCAAATGATGATGATACTAAGACACCTTTACAAACTTGGAAAACAACAGCACATTTATTTTATCATAATTGGTTAAATGCTGTTTATCAACTAACTCCTTATGATTTAAAAGAACTTGATAAATAACTTTTAATTTATATAAATGGAGGAATATTCTATGAAAAAAATTCTTATTATTTTAATTTTAATATTATCTGTATTCTCTGTTGCTAATGCTCACCCATTTAAAAGTGAAAAAGAGCTTTATGACTATTATGCTGAAATAGATAAAAAAATATTCGCTGAAAAAAATAAACCTATTATTAGAAAAAAATATCCAAGAAAATTGACTGATAAAGAGTTAGAGCAAGAACAAATACCTTTTTCTTTAAAAAGATATACCGTAGATGAAATAGTAGGAAATAATAAACTAGTATATAACGCTTTTAATTATCAATTAATGTCAATATCACAAATAAATGAAAATAATAAAGAAGAAGGTGTTATTAGAACATTTGATGAAGATGAAAATTTGATTTCAATTGCTTATATTGAAAATTCAAAAGGTGTTATGGGAATTTACAGAGAATACTATCCTTGGGGAGTACTGAAAAATGAAACACCTTACTATACTAGTGAAATAAATGGAAAACTAAAAAATTACTATCCTGATGGATTATTAAAAGAAGAATACACTTATTATAATAATAAAAAAGAAGGTTTAGCAACTATGTACTATGAAAGTGGTCAAAAATTTGCTATAGAAAACTATAAGAATGACTTAAAAAATGGTGATTATTATATGTACTATGAAAATGGAAATCTTGGTATGAAAGCTTTCTTTGTAAATGGTAAAAGAGAAGGAACTATTGAATTTTATGAGGAAGATGGAAAGAAGATTGAAAAAAATAAATAAGGAGAAGCCTTTATGAGAAAATTTTTAGTTACTTTAATTTTAATGCTATTTATAGTATTTTCTATTACAAATGCTCATCCCTTTAAAAATGACAAGGAACTTCAAGATTTTTATGCTCAAATAGATAAAGAAGTTGATATGGAATTAAAAAAAGATTACTTAAAGCTTTTTGCACAAAGAAGATTTAATTTAAGAAAAATAGAAAGTGAAAGCTTTTTTATAAGAATTTTTGAAGATGATGAGTATCGTTTTACTATAAATGATAGATTATTTGAAAAAGTTGTTAAAAAAAATGTTTTTGATAATAAATTTATTATTTTAACTAGCTACTATCCAAGTGCTACTAAAATGGCAGTAATGTGCTTAGGAAAAGATGATAATGAGTACTATGGTACTGTTAGAAAATTTAGAGAAGATGGAACTCTTGAGTTTTCTGGTCAATTCTATGCTGGAAAAATGGAGGGTATATATAAAGAATATTATGACAGTGGAAAAATTTTAAAAGAAAGTCATTTTTCTAATGATAAAGAAAATGGAGAAGAAAAGATATATTATGAAAATGGTGCTATAAAAGAAAAAAGATTTTATATCAATGGAAAAGAAGAAGGAAAGAGCCTATTTTATAATAAAAATGGAAAGATAACTAAAACTGAAATTTATAAAAATGATGTAAAACAATAAAAAATTAAAATAAATATGTTACAGTGAGGAAATGAAATGGTAAGAAAATTAAAAGTTACAAATTTTTTAAACTCGGAAAATTCTGATGATTTTTTAGAAATGGCATATAATGCTGAAACAAAAACTAAAGCAAAAAATTATTTAAAAAAGGCTTTAGAGCTTGACCCAAACAATTTGGATGCTGAATTATTTTTAGCAGATATTAGTACAAAATCTCAATTGGAATTTCTTGAAAAAACAGAAGCTATTATTGCCCATGGTAATAAACTAATGGAAGAACAAGGATATTTTAAAAAGGACTGTGTAGGAGATTTTTGGCTAATATTAGAAACTCGTCCTTATATGAGAGCAAGACATCAATATGCAATATTGCTTTCACAATGTAGAATGATTAAAAAAGCTATAACTGAATGTGAAGAAATGCTTAAATTATGTAAAAGTGACAATTTGGGTGTAAGATACCTTTTAATGCATCTTTATACTGTAATGGAAGATGAGAAATCAGCTTTAAAATTACATAAAAAGTTTGAATTGTCAATGAATACTCAATTTTTATTACCACTTTCTATTCTTTATTATAAATTATTAGATTTTAAAAAAGCAAAAAAATATTTGTTAGAATTAACTAAAACTAATAAAGATACTAAAGAATTTTTTAAAGCTCTTCTTGAACAAACACTTGATAAATTTGAATTAGGAGATTTTGGTTATAGACCTTTTACAATAGATGAATTTATCATAACTTTTATGGAAAATTTATATCTGTATGATGGTTTAATGGATTATTTCATATGGGGATATGATATTTTAAAAAAGAAAAAGTAAAACTATTAAAAAGCTGAATAAAAATTAAGGGAGTGCTACAATGTAACATTCCCTTTAAATTATTTCTTCCTCTTTAACTTAGTATAAAAATACACTAAATATGCTCCTACACCTATAAAAGTGCAACCTGCCATAGAATATTCAGAATTTAAAAATCCAAATTTTATAGCAATAAAAGCAAATAAATTTATTCCAACCACTAAGCAAAGTAATATTAATATTTCTTTAAAAAAAGCCTTTAATTTTTCATTCATATTTAAGCTCCAAAATACTATTGAGGTTTCACAACAATATTAACTATTCTATTAGGTATTACAATAACTTTTACAACATTCATACCTTCTAAATGTTTAGCTACATTTGGTAATTCCAAAGCAGTCTTTTCAACTAAGGCTTGTTCACTATCTTTTGCAATTTCAAAGCTTCCTCTAACTTTTCCATTTACTTGAACAGCAATAGTAGTTTCATCAGATGATAACATTTTTTCATCATATTCAGGCCATTTTTCATTGAATAAATATCCTTTTTCTCCTAATTCTTCCCATATTTCATCACAGAAATGAGGAACAAATGGAGATAACATAATTATTATTTTCTTCAATGTATAACCTAAAATCTTAGCAGCTTGTTCTGAATTCATTGAAGAAGATACATAAGTTTGAACTTCATTAATAAGTTCCATATTAGCTGCTATTGCAGTATTGAAATGGTAATTATTTTCAATAGCATCTGTAACTTTTTTAATAGTTTGATTTAATTTTATAAGTAAAGCCTTATCTTCTTTTGAAAGTTTATTATAATCAATCTTATCATTAGATTTTTTTACAAACTCAGAATTTTCAAAAACTAATCTCCAAACTCTTGTTAAAAATCTATATGCTCCTGCAAGTCCATTTTCATTC
>ERZ773022.771-NODE-771-length-23892-cov-74.640475_pt1 | contig 23892 bp, 18 predicted proteins | sample MGYA00580839_ERZ773022 | MGnify/ENA primary metagenome ERZ773022 (study PRJEB29015, sample SAMEA2738020) | human oral metagenome | biome: human oral; feature: human-associated habitat; material: dental | place: China | collected 2044 ... | reverse complement strand
CGACAAGCCCCGACGCACCCCGAACAGCTCAAACCAACGCTGAGGCGTGCAACTCGGGTCGGATCCGCTGGCCGCCCCGGTGCCCGCGAAGCCACGTTGGACGGGGTGAGGCGGACGAGTTGGATGAGCCGCCAGTCACCCTCGCGCCCGCCTCATCGAACCCTCGGAACGGACGCCGGGCCGTCAGGCCATGGGGGCGCCGACCGTGGGGCGGTGCGCCGGGCATGGATAATGGGCTGCGTGCCCGCGGACCGGCGGGTCGGAGCAGGCGGAGGAAGATGGTCGGTAAGAAGTTCGACGACGCCCTGGGTGCCTCGTACCGTCTGGTCGAGAAGGTCGGGCAGGGCGCCACGGGTGCGGTCTGGGCCGCCACCGACCTGCGCACGGGCGAACGCGTGGCCGCCAAGCTCCTCTACCCGCAGCACGCCGCCGACCGCGACCTGGTGGGGCGGTTCATCCAGGAGCGTGCCGTCCTGGAGTCCCTGAGGCATCCCAACATCGTCGGCTTCCGCGACCTCGTCGTCGAGGGCGAGCAGCTGGCGATCGTCATGGACTTCGTCGCCGGGGGATCGCTGCGCGACCGGCTCGACACGAGCCGGACCCTGCCGCCGGGCACGGCGCTGGCCGCGATGGCCGCCGTCCTCGACGCGCTGGCCGCCTCGCACGAGCACGACGTGGTGCACCGCGACGTCAAGCCCGACAACGTGCTGCTCGACCCCGAGTGGGGTCCGCAGGATCCGGGCGCCCTCAGGGTGAGCGACTTCGGCATCGCCTCGGTGATGATGGGCGATGCGAAGTCCACGACGGGACTCATCGGCACACCCGAGTACATGAGTCCGGAGCTCATCTACTCGGGCCGGGCCGGCTTCGCGTCGGACGTCTACTCGGCCGGCATCATGGCCTACGAGCTGCTCGCCGGGCGTACGCCGTTCGCCGGGCCCGGCACGGACTACGCCGTCGCCCACCGACACGTGCAGTCCCGCGTGCCCGTTCTCGACGTGCCGGAGCCGCTGTGGGAGCTGCTGTCGGGGATGCTCGAGAAGGACCCCGGGCGCAGACCCGGCGCGCAGGAGGCCGCGGCCTCCTGCCGGGAGCTGGTGCTCCTCGTCGCGCAGCTGCCTGCGCTCGAGCCGGTGGAGGCGCCCGAGGAGTTCGAGGGCGCCCACCCCATGACGGTGGTGAGGAGCCCCGGGGTCGAATCCGCCGCGGCGGAGTCGCGTCCCACCGCCGTCGTCGACATCAGCCCCGAGCCCGAGCTCGACGCCCCCTCCGGTGCCACTCGGCTGCGGCCCGTCACGCCGCACCAGCCGGAACAGGTGCAGTTGGGGACGACGGGGGCCGAATCCGCGCCCGGCCCGAGGCGTCCCGGCAAGCGGATGGTGTCCCTGATCATCGGCGCCGCCATGGTGCTCGTCGGGGTGAGCGCCTTCGCGATCCTCCGCGGCGGCGGGCACCTCTTCCCGCCCCACCGCAGGAACTCCGGTCCGGTCAAGGCGAGCCAGCAGGACCAGGCCCTCCCGACGGGGCTGGGCATCCGGCGCGAGGCCGGCTACGACGCCTCGTCCGGGTCGGTGAACCTGACCATCACCTACACGGCGCAGAAGGCCCCCCTGGAAGGGCCGTTCCTCGAAGTCGTCCCCGGTGCCGCCGACGGCGCGGCCTGCCCGGACGTCACCTGGCTCGGCGGGGCCCGGGCCGGCCACAACCTGACGACCACGAGCGGTCTGAGCGTCGACTGCGGCTGGTCCGTCGACCCGGGGCAGGTGCCGGCGGGGCAGAACCTCCAGGTGCAGGCCCAGGTGCCCGTGACGTTCGACGACGGCGACGAGGAGTCGGCGGTGCAGGCCTGGCTCGACCGGGCCGCCGCCGCGACGACGGCGGCCGTCACGGACTCGAGCGTCGAGTCGACCCACTACCCGGTCCAGCGCCTGCAGGACATCACCGTCAAGACCCCCGACAAGGTCGTCAACCAGTCCGGCCTGGAGATCTCGCTGCTGCCGGTGTGGCCCAGCGGGCAGGACGACCTGAACCCCCTGTACAAGAGCCCGTCCACCGGCAAACCCAGCTCCATGCTCGAGGCCGTCGCGGGAGGGGAGTCCGGAGTGCGCTTCTCGGACGGATGCGCCGGCGCGCTCACCGTCACGAGCGACGGCCTCAACGTGGCGGCCCAGCAGGTGGCCGATTCGTGCACGGTCGACGCCCAGGTGGGCAACTTCACGGACCTCACGAGCAGCAGCTTCCAGATCGCGGCGCACGGGAGCTGAGCCGCACCCCTCCGGAGGTGATCGGATCGGGACCGTCCCCTCCTCGCGGGAGGGCCCCGGTGCCTCCCCCTGATCGGGGCAGGGCTGCGGCGGGCGTCCCCGTCTCTCTGGGAGCGCCGCCCGGCTGCTCCTCGTCCGTGGTCCGACCGGACGGGCCGTCTCCGTCTCACTGGGAGAACGCTGTGGACGGGCCATGATGATCCCGTAGACTCGATGGGTGTTTTCCCGGTCGAGGTGCGCGGGATGCGGCCGCGCCGAGGCCTCCCACCCCCTGGAAGGAACGCAATGGGCACTCATCGTGGCAGCCGTCTGATCCATTCGTCACGGCGGACGCGCGCCGGTCTCGCCGCGGCGGCCATCGCCGCCCTGGTGGCGGGCATGGCGATCAGGCCCGGCACGGCGCTGGGCCAGGGCGACTCCCTGCTGCGCGCCGTCGACGTCACCATGTCGGGCGACGGCACGATGACTGCGGTCAGGGCCACGAGCATCACGACGAGGTCGAACCGGTCGAGCAGCTCCTCGTCCGACGAGTTCTCCCCGTCCGAGACCGCCGACGACCTCCCCGCGCGCGTCACCACGAGCTACCGGACCGCGGACTCGTCCGGCAGCGACCTGTCCGAGCTCAACGGCTACAGCGGCAAGGTCGTCATCGACGTCTCGATCGAGAACCTCACGCTCGTCGCCCAGCAGGTCAGCTACGACATGGACGGCAACTCCTACAGCACCAGCGCGCTCGTCGGGGCGCCGCTGACCGTCGTCGCCTCGGCCTCGCTCGAGGGCACGGGCGCCGGCGACGTCATCGTCGAGGGTGATGGCGACACGACGAACGGCCTGGTGAGCATGGACTCCGACGGCAGGACCCAGGTGCAGTGGGCCGACCTGCTGGCCCCGCCGATGATGCCGGCCAGCGCCGATCTGCGCCTTGTCGTCGACGCCAAGAACTTCTCGAGCCCCGACTTCTCCATCTCGGTGCAGCCGGGACTGGCCACCGACTCCTCGTCGAACTCCCTGCTGGACGCCTCGTCGCAGATGAGGGCCCAGATGGACCTCGAGGAGCGCACCATCGAGCTCGCCGCCCAGGTCAACCAGGTGCTCGCGCAGACCTCCTCGACGATCCAGGACGTGCGCTCCAGCCTCGACACCTCGGCCGAGACGATCGGCGCCCAGACCCTGTCGGACATGCAGTCCAATGCGCAGAACCTGAGCGGCGCGATGACTTCGGTCGGCAGCCAGCTCGACGGCCTCAAAGGCGAGCTGCAGAGCGCCTCGGCGCAGAGCTCGTCGCAGACCCTCGCCCAGCTGACCAGCAGTGTCGAGGCCATGAGCGCGATGCTCGGCGACACGAGCGGCGCGGCGCCCGACGGCCGGTCGACCAGCGTCTACGCGACGGTGCAGAACATCGCCGCCCAGCTCCAGGCCTACGCCGATGCCGGCGACGACCAGCGCGAGAGCGTCCGGGCGGCCCTCGAGGCCGCCATCGGACCGTCGGAGCCGAACGAGGAGAACTGCTCGGCGGCCGCCACGCCAGCCGCCCCCCAACCCACGAGTGGGGCGTCCGGGCCGACCGGGGACGAGACCCCTCAGGGAACGCCGTCCTCGAAGGCGCCGTCCTCGGGCGCGGCCGTCGGCCAGGAGGCCGGCGACGGGCAGTCGAGCAGGCCCTCCGAGGCGAGCGCCACCGGCTCGGCCTCCTCCGAGGCCCTGCCCGCGACGTGCGCCCTCTACCAGGGCCAGCAGTCGCTGAACGCCGCGATCTCCGACTTCACCACGGCCGCCAGGAGCGCCGTCGACGGGCTGAAGGGATCGGCCCAGGACACGGCGCAGCAGGCCTCGAGCCTCGCCACGGCCGCCGGAGGCGCGCTCGCGCAGGCCAACACCGTCGTCGGCGACGTCCAGGCCGTGAAGAACGCCCTGCCCGACGACTCCGCCCGGGTCGACCCCGCGACCCCGCAGGTCGCCGCGCTGGGCGCGAACATCGACGCCCTGAACACCCGGATCACCGCGCTGGGCACTGCGATCGACGCCGCCAAGGCGAAGGCCGATGCGGGCAAGGCCTCGAACGACTCGGCCTCGGCAAGACTCGGGGACGTGACGAAGCAGGTCTGCCAGATGAGCGCCGCCGACCGAGCGAAGCTCATGCCGCTGCTCAGCACCAAGGACTGCAACGGCGACGCGCAGACCGGCGACGCGCAGACCACGTCCGTGGAGGCGCTGCTCGCCGACGAGGGAGCGACGTGGGGCGATCTCAGCAGGACCCTCGACCGGAACGACACGACCGGCGGCGCCGGCAAGGCGCTCAGTGACGCCACCGCGACCTACCAGCAGCTCAGGTCCGACTACGACGCGCTGACCGCGGGCGGACAGGCCGGGGGAGCGGCCTCCGCCTCCCCGACGTCCCCCTCGTCCTCGACGGGCTCAGCGTCCCCCTCGCCCTCGACGGGCTCAGCGTCCCCCTCGCCCTCCTCCACGGCCACCGGGAACGCCGGTGGACAGGCCGGTGACGGCGAGCTGGACGCCGCGATGGCCAGGCTGACCGACAGCGCCGGGGAGATGCAGCGGCAGTCCAGCAGCCTCGACGACATGGCCGCCGAGCTCAGCTCGACCGCCGAGAAGCTCAACCACAGCGTCAACGCCTTCGACGGGCAGCCCAGTGCACTGGAGCAGGCGATCTCCGCCGCCGAGCTGGCCCAGAAGAATGGCGATGGCGCCCTCGACGAGCAGATCCGCCGGATCGGCTCCGCCAAGGACGGCAGCGGCCAGTCCGCCGACCAGGACGTCTTCGACCGGTCGGCCCTTGACCAGCAGGCCCAGCAGATGACCGACCAGGCCAAGTCGACCATCGACGCCCAGAACCAGCAACTGGCCAACGGTTACACGCAGGCCCAGCAGTCCATGGACAGCGCCACCCAGCAGGCCCAGCAGTCCGTGGCCGACTCCGTCGACCAATCGGCGGCCGACCTCGCCGGTGCGAACGCGCTGCTCGGCGACGACATGGCCAAGCTGCTGGCCGACATCGGCGATCCCGAGGCGGCCGGTTCGGGTCTGCTCGGCTCGCTCGGCAAGAATGCCGCCTTGGCCCAGGCCGCCGACACCCAGCTGGCCGTCGCCAGCGGCACCATGACCGGCTACGCGAACGTGCGCAGCGCCGATCTGGGCGGTCTGCTGCTGCGCCAGGCGCAGACGAGCGCCGCGCTGGAGCGGCTCGACGCGCTGCCGCTGTTCCAGATGCGCAAGCCCAGCGGCGGAACGACCGGCTCGGTCTACACCTTCTCGATCGAGAGCTCCCGATGAGGGCCCGCCCCCCCGGCGGCCGTCGGGCCGCCGCCCTCGTCCTCGCCGTGGCGCTCGGCGTGAGCGGCTGCAGCGGCGACCGGGGCGGCCAGGACGACGGGTCCGGCGGGACGCCGGCCCACCCCACCGAGCTGGCACTGCGCATCAGCGGCGTCCCCTCGCACCTGAACATCGGCGTCATCGTGAGTCTCGGCTCCGGCGAGCTCGAGGGATCGCAGTGGGCCGACAACGCCAACGGCGCCGAGGTCGCCGCCTACCGCCTCGGGCTCGGCGGCACGGAGGTCGAGTTCACGACCGTCGACGACCGGGGGGACTCGGCCGAGGCGGCGGACGCCGTGCAGGCCCTGTCGGACGCCGGAGTCATGGGCATCGTCATGGCCACCAGCGGCAACCACATCGACGCCGCCCTGGCCAAGGCCGATGAGCTCGACATGCCCGTCATCGCCCCGTACGAGCAGTCCACCGACTCGCTCGGGGCCGACGCCTGGATCACCGGGCCGAGCGCGGGCCAGACGCGCCGCGGACTCGGCGACGCCCTCGCCTCCCAGAGCGCCACGAGCCCGCTGCTCGTCGACGCCGGCGGGGGAGGCGTCGACGGCATCGCCTACGTCGACAGCGTCGACGCCTCGGCCGAGGACTTCGCGTCCACCGTCGAGGGCAGGATCGAGTCGTCCGGCGCCGACTCGGTGGTCGTCTCCGGGCAGGCGTCGCGCCTGGGCACGGCCGTCGCGGGCCTGCAGAACGCCGGTGTCACGGTGCCGATCATCTGCACCCCCGACGCCCTGAGCTCCCGGTTCTCCCAGTCGCTCGTCGACAGCGGCGCCTCGCTGTCGGCGCCGCTGCTCAGTGCGGGCGCCGACACGGGCGATGCCGCCGCCCTCACGAGCGACGCCGACGGCGATGCCGTCTCGGCCTATCTGTCCGGCGTGCGTGTCGTGGCGTCCCAGCCCGACACCAAGGACCTGTCCGGCGAGCGGAGCTTCAACGAGGTCTCCCAGGCCGCCGATGTCGCCTCGCACGACGCCGTCGTCGTCCTCGCCGACGCCGCCGCCGCGGCCGGCAGCACGAAACCCGGCAAGGTCGCCGAGGCCATGAACGGGCTCAGGCCCGACCACGGCGCCAGCCTGGCCGGAGCGGCGCTCGACCTGGGCAACCACGCCGGCCTGCCCGACGCCTCCGTGCACGCGCTCAGCGCGACCTCGCAGGATTTGGGCCTGCGCCCGGACAGCGCCACCCGCAATCTCGTCTGGTTCAGGACGACGAACGGCTGAGGGGTCGCCCGCGGGCGGCCCGACGGCGCGGCGGCCGCGTCGGCGAAGGGGAGTGAAGCACTGTGCGACTGATCGTCTCGGCGGGCCCGACCGCGCACGAGATCGACCTCACGAAGTTCGCGCCGGACGCCTGCCTGGCCGATCTCGTCGAGGCGGCCGGCCAGCAGCGCCCCGGCGATGACGAGAGCGTTTGGGTCGACGACGTGCGCTGCGGCGCGTCCGACAGGATCGACGACGTCACCCTGCTCGAGGGCTGCACGATCGGCTCCGAGCCGGTGCGCTCGTCGGCCAACCTCGAGGGCTGGACGGCGACCCTCACCGGCGGCATGCACGCCGGGGCCGCCGTCCCGGTGCCGCTGCGCCGCCGCCTCGTCATCGGTCGTGCCCCGCAGGCCGACATCGTCATCGACTCGCCCAGCGCCTCGTGGGAGCACACCCGCATTGTCCGCGAGGATGAGGGGCTGCGCGTCACCGACTGCCGCTCCACGAACGGCACCTTCGTCGACGGCATCCGCGTCGAGGAGGACGAGGGAGTCCTCGTGGAGCGCGACGCGCTGATCACCGTCGGCGGCGCCACCGTGCTGCTGCGCAAGGAGGGCTCCGAGCCCCTCGCCCCGCGTCCCGGATCGCTCCACAACCAGACCCGCGCCGGCACGGTCCCGTTCAACCGCCCGCCGCGCCCGGGCCAGCCCGCCCCGCCCGAGCAGCTCGTGCCCCCCGAGCGCAAGAAGGTCACGAGCTCCAGCAAGTTCTCGGTCGCCACCGTCCTGGGTCCGATCGTCCTCGCCGTGGGCATGGTCGTCGTCATGGGCAACCCCCGCTACGCGATGATCTCGATGCTCAGCCCGTTCATGGCGGTCTTCCAGTGGATCGAGCAGAAGCGCCGCTCCAAGAAGGAGAGGAAGGAGGAGGACGAGCGCTTCGCGAAGGCCTGCGAGCAGTTCACCACCGACCTCGCCGACGCCGTGCGCGAGGAGCGCGAACGGCTCCGCGGCGCCTCGCCCGACCCGGCCACCCTCGTCCGGATCGCCGAGCTGCCGGCGACGACGCTGTGGCAGCGCCGTCCCGAGCACCCCGACTTCCTGAGCCTGCACGCCGGGACCGGGACGAGCGACTGGACCGTGCCCGTCGACCGCAACGCCTCGCGCCATCTCGATGACGACGTGAAGGCGCTGATCGACGCGAGCCGAGTCACCGCGGCACCGATCCGGGCCGACCTGGCCGACTCGGGGGTCGTCGGCGTCGTCGGCGAACGCGAGGACGTCCTGGCGGTGGCCCGCTCGCTCGTCGTCCAAGCCGCCGTGCAGTCCGGTCCGGCCGACCTGTCCATCGGCGTCTACTGCGACCCCGGCCGCCAGCAGGCCTGGGAGTGGGCGACATGGCTGCCCCACACCCGCTGCCTCGGCGGCGTCGAGGACCGCTGGCTGTCGTGCGAGCGGTCCCGCTCGGAGACCCAGCTGCGCTCCCTGCGCGACGAGATCGACGGCCATCCGGTGCCCGAGGTGCTCCTCGTCATCGACTCCGACGTGCTCCTGGAGGGCCGCGAGGCGCCCGCCCGCGAGCTGCTCGGCCACGCCCGGGGCGCGACCGGCGACCGGGATGGCAAGCGCGTCAACCACGTGCCCGGCATCGTCATCGCCTCGGCCGTCGAGCAGCTGCCCGCGGCCTGCACGACGATCGTCGAGGTGCGCGAGGACGGCGCCGGCGTCGTCACCTACCCCAGCACCCGCACGACCATTGACGACGCGGTGCTGGCCGGCATCGACCTGCGGACCGCGCGCGAGGCCGCTGTGGCCCTGTCGCGCTTCGAGGACCCCGAGCTCGTCGTGCCCGGCGCCGCCCTGCCCTCGCTGGTGCGTCTGCCGCCGCTGCTGGGCATCGACGAGATCACCCCCGGGGGGATCGAGGAGCTGTGGGCCCACTCGCGGGGCACCTCCACCCCGATCGGCATCGGCGAGAACGGCCCGTTCGAGCTCGATCTGGTGCGGGACGGTCCGCACGGCCTGGTCGGCGGCACGACCGGTTCGGGCAAGTCGGAGTTCCTGCGGTCGCTCATCTCGGGCCTCGCCGCCCGCAACGACCCGACGAAGCTCACCTTCATCCTCATCGACTTCAAGGGCGGTGCGGCCTTCAAGCCCCTCGAGGCGCTGCCGCACACCATCGGCACCATCTCGAACCTGGACGAGCAGCTGGCCGACCGCGCGCTGCGCGCCCTGGAGGCCGAGATGGACTACCGCCAGCGCATGTTCGCCGCGGCGGGGGAGGGCGTCGACAACCTCGACGCCTATCTGGCCACCAATCCCTCCGAGCCGATGCCGCGACTGCTGCTCGTCGTCGACGAGTTCGCCATGCTCGCCAAGGATTTCCCCGACGTGCTCACCTCGCTCGTCTCGATCGGCGCCGTCGGCCGCACCCTCGGCGTCCACATGATCCTGGCGACCCAGCGTCCGGCCGGCGTCGTCAACGACGACATCCTCGCCAACACGAACCTGCGCGTGGCCCTGCGGGTGCAGAGCAAGGAGGACTCCAACAACGTCATCGGCGTGCCGCACGCCGCCGCGATCAGCCGATCCCAGAAGGGCCGCTCCTGGGTCAAGCTCGGCCAGGAGGACATCACGCCGGTGCAGACCGCGCTGGTCACCGGCCGCGCGGAGGCCGTCGACGCCGTCCAGATCGAGTACCGCGACGTCGTCTTCGGCGCCCCCGGCGGGAGCGTCTCCTTCGGGGGGACGAAGGGCGCCGAGGTCACCGAAGCCGACATGGACCTCATGATCGAGGCCATCATCGAGGCCTCCGACCATCTGGGCATCGCATCGCCCAGGCCGGTCTGGCCGACCCCGCTCGGCGCCCGCGTCGACCTGGCCGGCTTCACCGCCGACGATGGGCTCGATGCGGCCGACGCGCCCGGCGGACAGGTCGAGGAGGCCCAGCAGCCGGTCGTGGGCGGCACCGACGGCACGCGTGTCGCCCTGGGACTGTCCGACGACCCCGACCACCAGCGCCAGGTCCTCGCCCACTGGGACATGAGCCGCGGCAACGCCATGTTCCTCGGCATCCCGGGCAGCGGCACGAGCACCACCCTCATGACGGTGGCGCTCGCCCTCGCCGACGAGCTGCCGCCCGACGAGATGGACCTCATCATCCTCGACATGGGCGCCGGCGACCTGGCGCCGCTCCAGGCGCTGCCGCACACCATCGGCTACGCCGGGTCCGGCTCGGGCTCCCGCGAGCAGCAGACGCGGCTGCTGCGCCACCTCAAGAACGAACTCGACCGGCGCAAGGCCGATCCGACCGGCGACCGCCGGCGCATCGTCTTCCTGCTGGACGGCCTGGCGACTCTGCGCGACGAGTACCAGGACATCGACGGCATGGCCCTGCTCGACAGCCTGTACCGCGTCTATGCCGACGGCCCCGAACTGGGCATCTGGACGGCCGTGGCCACCAGCCGCGCCAAGTCGATCCCCTCCGCCGTCGACGAGGTCACCACCCAGCGCTGGCTGTTCCACCTCGCCGACCGCTACGACTACGCGCTGAGCGGCATCAAGGCCATCGAGGCCCCGCCCCCGGTGCCGGGCCGCTGCGTCGGCGCCGAGACGAAGCTCCAGACCCACGTCGCCACCCCGCACGGCGGCGTCGAGGCGGCGGTCGGGCTCGTCCGCGGCCGCTGGGGGAGCCCGGAGCCGAAGCGCAGCGTCGTGGCGACCCTGCCCACTGAGGTCGCCGTCATCGACTGCCTCGACGCGGCGCAGCTGACCGGCGAGCCGTGGCGCCTTCCGATCGGCCTGCGCGGCTCCGACCTGACGGTCGGCGCGCTGGAGACCTACGAGGGCGAGCACATGCTCGTCGCGGGGCCGGCCCGCAGCGGGAAGTCCACCGTGCTGCTCGCCGTGGCAGAGGTCGCCAGGGCCGCCGCGGCCCGCGATGGCGTCGAGCTGAGCGTGTGGGGCCTGTGCATGCGCCGCTCCCCGCTCGTCGACTCGCCCCTGCTCGACCAGGTGTCCGTCGGAAGGGACGGCGTGTCGGCCGTCACCGCCCAGCTGCGGCTCGCCACGGAGCAGGTGCTGCTGCTCATCGATGACGCCGAGCAGTTCGACGACAGCGACAAGTCCATCAACTCGCTCATCGAGTCGGGCATGCCCACCCTGCACATCGTCGCCGCCGGTCGTTCCGATGACCTGCGCAGTCTCTACTCGCACTGGACGAAGACCCTGCGCAAGTCGCGTTGCGGCATTCTGCTCCAGCCCAATGTCGACTACGACGGCGACCTGTTGGGTGCCCGGCTGCCGCGTCGGGCGACCGTGCCAGTGACCATCGGGCGGGGGTACATGTGCATGAGCGGCACCGTCGAACTCGTCCAGACCGCCGGACCGACGGCCCGGTGAGTCCGGCCATGGCGCCCGCGATCATTGTCAGGGGAGGATGGGGGTTGTCGCCGTGTTTTCCCTGAGCCTACATGATATGTCTTTGACTAGGCATTTCGTTGCTCCTGACAGCGGTCGGGGCGGTCGGCTCCCCGGTTCGCATCGTGGCCGCCGAGGTGGCGTCGACGCGGTGATCTGCCCTATGGTCGTGAGAACGGGCGTTCCAGCCGGGGCGTCTCAACACCACCCCTTGACAGATGGAGGCACGATGAGCGGTCGAGTACTTTCGACTGAGGCTGCGCAGAACGCGATCACGCAGATCAAGAGCATCACCGATGGCGGTCTGACGGATCAGCTGAACGGCCTGGAGACCCAGGGCCAGGTCCTGTGCGACAAGAGCAACTGGGACGGCCCGCTGGCCGACAAGTTCAGCAACGAGACGTGGCCGTCGCTGTCGAGCGCCCTGAAGCAGATGGTCGAGCAGATCAACGAGCTCCAGCAGCAGACCCAGCAGATCTCCAGCGACATCTTCAGCGCAGGCGGCGCCTGAGCCGATCGATCGGTGCGAGGGGGCGTCGCCCGGAGCCGTGGTGGCTCTGGGGCGACGCCCTTCTTCCTTCCCGTCTTCCGTGGGGCGGCCTGCGGCCGTGGGCGCGCCGAGTCCGGTTCCCCGGGCCCCGCCTCGGACCGTTCGTGCAGGCGGGCCCCGGCCTGCGGACGACCGGAGCGGGACCCCGAGGGCCGGCGCCCCGGAGCGGCCCCGGCGGACGGGAGGACCATCGTTCCCCGGGCCCCCGTCGTTGGGTATCGTCGGGGCCGATCACTGGAGGTGCGATGCCGTCTGTTGACCCGGGTCCCGACGAGGACGAGGAAGTGGCGGTCGAGAACCGCCGACGCGGTCTCCGCGCCGCCCTCGCAGGGCTGTCGTGGCGCAGCGCCGTCCTCGTCGGCTCGCTCGGCATCGCTCTCGCCGGCTGGCTGCCCCTTCTCGTCATCTGCGCCCTGGGCTGGGCCGCCGATCCGCGGATCGGGTTCGGCTCGGTGCTGACGGTCTCGACGCGCTTCTGGCTGCTGGCCAACGGCGTGCCGGCGCACCTCGGCAGGGGGCTGCTCACGCTCGTCCCGCTGGGGCTCACGGCGCTCATCGTCCTCATGGTCTGGCGCCTGTCGCGCGCCATCGCCCGGCGTGCCGCCGACGAGCTCATCGAGGGCCCGGTCCGTGCCCGCCGGCAGTCCGACCTGCGCGCCCTGTCCTGCCGCCTGGCCCTGTGGTTCGGCGGCTCCTACGCCCTGCTCCTCGGCATCGCGACGGTCCTCGCCGGCCAGTCCGCCGAGCTCGGCCGGGCCCTCGTCTGCGGGGCGCTCATCGGGGGCCTTTGCTCGCTGCTCGCCTCCGGCCGGGTCCTCGGATGGGCGCCCGTCGGCCTCAGCCAGGGGGGCTGGTCGGCCGGCGTCCTCGCCGGCGTCGGCGCCGCGCTGGCCGGCGCCGTCCTCGTCGGCTGCGCACGCCTGGCGGTCGTCCTCGTCGTCAACCACACGACCGTCACCGGGGCGCACGCCGCGCTCGGCGCCGGGGGGCCGGGATCGGTGCTGCTCGCCCTGGCCCAGATGCCCTGGATCCCCTCGATGGCCCTCTGGGCCTGCTCGTGGACGCTCGGCGCGGGCTTCTCGCTCGGGCAGGGCGCGCTCGTCGCGCCGATCGGCTCCTCGACCGGGGACCTGCCCACCATCCCGCTCCTCGCCGCCATGTCGACCGGCGACGCCCATCCGGCGATGATCGCCGTCTGGCTCCTTGCCGGCGCCCTGGCCGGCGCCGTCGGCGCCCACGTCTGCGTCCGCGCCCGTCACGACGATGCCCGCCGCGCCCTGCCCGAACGGGAGTTCCTCCCCGACGAGGGCGCCCTGTACGGACTCATCGTCGGCGTCCTCGCGGCCCTGTTGCTGTGCCTGCTCGCCCTGCTCTCCCACGGCGCGCTCGGCACCCGTCGTCTCACCGAGCTGGGGCCGCTGCTCGGACGGCTGCTCGTCCTGGCGCCCACGGTGCTCGGCGCGGGAGGCATGCTCGGGGGCTTCGCCACCGCCCTGCGGCTCGGTCGCGGGGGCAACGGCTAAACTGGCGCCCGTGGCCTATCGCGTAGTCGTCCTCGTCTCCGGGTCCGGCACGCTCCTGCAGGCCCTCCTCGACGCCCAGGCGCAGGGCCGTCTCGACGCCCGAGTCGTCGCGGTGGGCTCGGAGAACAGCAGGTGCACCGGTCTCGAGCGCGCCCGCCGGGCGGGCGTGACGACCTTCGTGGTGCCCATGCCCCGACTGCTGGCGCGGGGCTCGGCCGAGCGGGAGGACTGGGACCGGCGGTTCGCCGACGAGGTGGCCCGCCACGAGCCCGACCTCATCGTCCTGGCCGGCTTCATGAAGCTCCTCGGCGCCCCCTTCACGGACCGCTTCGGCGACCGCATCATCAACTCCCACCCGGCGTTGCTCCCGGCCTTCCCCGGCGCCCACGCCGTCCGTGACGCCCTCGCGGCGGGCGCGACGGGCACCGGATGCTCCATCTTCTGGGTCGACGAGGGCGTCGACACCGGCCGGATGATCGCCCAGGTCCCCGTGGAGATCCTTCCCGGCGACGACGAACCGACACTGCACGAGCGCATCAAGGTGTCCGAACGCACCTTGTTGGTCAAGACCGTCAACGAGCTGGCGGCTCAGCACGCGACGGGCCCGCGGCCCGCCGCGAGAAAGGTCATGCCATGAGCGAGGACTCCACCCGAAACCCGATCCGGCGCGCCTTGGTCAGCGTCTACGACAAGACCGGCCTCGTCGAGCTCGGCAGGGCCCTGGCCGCGGCCGGCGTCGAGATCGTCTCGACCGGTTCCACCGCCGCGAGGCTCTCCGAGGCGGGGATCGAGGTGACCCCGGTCGAGGAGCTCACCGGCTTCCCCGAATGCCTCGACGGTCGGGTCAAGACGCTGCACCCGATGGTTCACGCCGGCATTCTCGCCGACCGCCGCCTCGCCTCGCACCGCGACCAGCTCGCCCGGCTCGGCGTGAAGCCCTTCGACCTCGTCGTGTCGAACCTCTACCCGTTCACCCGGACCGTCGCCTCGGGCGCCGACTTCGACGCCTGCATCGAGCAGATCGACATCGGCGGGCCCTCGATGGTCCGCGCCGCCGCCAAGAACCATCCGTCGGTGGCCATCATCACCGACCCCGACCAGTACGACGAGCTCACCGCGGCACTCGCAGACGGCGGCTTCACGCTCGCGCGGCGCCGCGTCCTCGCCGCGCGCGCCTTCGCCCACACCGCCGCCTACGATGCGGCCGTGGCCTCCTGGATGGCCGAGCGGACCACCGACGAGGGCCTGCCCTCCTTCACCGGCATCGCCGCCACCAAGATCCGCGACCTGCGCTACGGCGAGAACTCCCACCAGAACGCGGCCGTCTACGCGGTCGACGGCGCCAGCGCCGGTCTCGTCGGCGCCGAACTGCTCGGCGGCAAGGCCATGAGCTACAACAACTACACCGACACCGACGCCGCCCGCCGCGCCGCCTACGACTTCGACGAGCCCGCCGTGGCGATCATCAAGCACGCCAACCCGTGCGGCATCGCCGTCGGCGCCGACATCGCCGAGGCCCACCGCAAGGCCCACGCCTGCGACCCGGTGTCGGCCTACGGAGGGGTCATCGCCGCGAACCGTCCCGTCAGCCTGGAGATGGCGCAGACCGTGAAGAAGATCTTCACCGAGGTCATCGTCGCCCCCGACTACGAGCCCGCGGCTCTCGAGCTGCTGGAGACGAAGAAGAACCTGCGCATCCTGAGGGCCGAGGACCACCGCCCGGACCGGTTCATGTGGCGCGAGGTCTCCGGCGGCCTGCTCGTGAGCGACCCCGACCGCCTCGACGCCCCCGGCGACGAGGCCGCCGGCTGGCGGCTCGTGTCCGGCGAGCCGGCCGACGAGGCCACCCTCGCCGATCTCCTCTTCGCCTGGCGGGCCTGCCGCTCGGTCAAGTCGAACGCCATCCTGCTCGCCCACGACGGCGCCTCCGTCGGCGTCGGCATGGGCCAGGTCAACCGCGTCGACTCCTGCCGGCTCGCGGTCGAGCGCGCCGGCGAGCGGGCCAAGGGCTCCGTCGCCGCGTCGGACGCCTTCTTCCCGTTCAGCGACGGCCCGCAGATCCTGCTCGACGCCGGCGTGCGCGCCATCGTCCAGCCCGGCGGCTCGATCCGCGACGACCAGACCATCGAGGCGGCGCAGAAGGCCGGCGTCACGATGTACCTCACCGGCAACCGACACTTCTTCCACTGAACGAGAGAAGGTGCATGTCGCATGACAGCAATCCGGATGGACGGCAAGGCCGTCGCGGCCCAGATCAAGGCCGAGCTCAAGGACCGCGTCGCCGCCCTGCACGCCCAGGGCGCGGCCGTGGGCCTGGGCACCGTCCTGGTCGGTGACGACCCCGCGAGCCAGATCTACGTCAACGGCAAGCATCGCGACTGCGAGCAGGTGGGCATCGAGTCGTTCCGCGTCGACCTCGCCGCCGACGCCACCCCCGAGCAGGTCGAGCGCTCCATCCGGGTGCTCAACGACTCGGCCCTGTGCACCGGCTACATCGTCCAGCTGCCGCTGCCGCAGCACATCGACCTCACCTGGGTGCTCGAGCTCATCGACCCCGACAAGGACGCCGACGGCCTGACCGCCGACAGCCTCGGCAAGCTCGTCCTCGGCCAGCAGGGGCCGCTGCCGTGCACACCGCGCGGCATCGTCGAACTCCTGCGCCGTTACGAGATCCCGCTCGACGGGGCGGACGTGTGCATCATCGGCCGCGGCACGACGGTCGGCCGTCCGCTGGGCCTGCTGCTGACCACCCGCGAGAACAATGCGACGGTCACCCTGTGCCACACCGGGACGAAGGACCTCGCCGAGCACACCCGACGGGCCGACATCGTCGTGGGCGCCGCGGGGCATCCCGGCCTCGTCACCGCCGACATGATCAGGCCCGGGGCCGTCGTCGTCGACGTGGGCATCACCCGTGTGAACGGCACGCCGGTCGGCGACTTCGCGCCCGAGGTCTGGGACGTCGCCGGTTACGCCACGCCCAATCCCGGCGGCGTCGGCCCGATGACCCGGGCCATGCTGCTGGCCAATGTGGTCGACCGGGCCGAGAGGCTCGCCGGTTCCCGACAGCCGTGAGCCCTGTCGACACGGGCCCCGCCCCGTCCGGGCCCTCCCGGCCCGCCGAGCCGGCCGCACCGCCCGAGGACCCGGCTGTGGGCGCGCGCCGGTTCCAGGCGCCCTCCTGCGCCGTGCTGCTCCTGTTCGCCGCGGGGATGGCCATCGCCGGGACGGGGCACTGGCGCCGCGGCGCCTTCGTCATGGGGGCCGCGGCTCTCGCCGGCGGCGTCATCCGCTGGGTGCTGCCCCAGCAGTGGGCGGGCATGCTCGCCGTGCGCCGCCGCTGGTTCGACGTGCTGCTCATGCTCGGCGCCGGCGCCGTCATCTGGCTCGTGGCACTCGTCGTCCCGCCCCAGTGAAGCGACCCCGAGGGGCCCCGGTGCTCCCTGGGGCCCCGCCGCAGGAGGGCGGGACGGCGTCCAGGGGGTCCGACGGGTGCTCGCCCGGACGATCCCCCGAGGCCCCGGAGGGCGTTCGACTGAGAGGGTTTCACTTCCTGCGAGATGATAAAGAATTAAATCATCTTCTTCGTTCCCATGCTCGCAAGGGGTTTCGTCTCGATGAATTCATTTTCAATGAAGTTCATTCTTCGAGATTCTTGAGGGTGTTCAGTGAATTGTCATACGGTGAGACCACTTCCGGGTGCGCCGATGCCGGTGCGCCCGGAGTCACCGGAACCACTAGGAGAACCCCTGACCATGTCGATTCTGAAGAAGCTCACGGTCGGTCTTTCGACCGCCGCCCTCGCCAGCACGGGCATCATCCTGAGCGCTGGCAGCGCCATGGCGAACCCCGCCGACGCGCTGACCCTCAACGCGTCCCCCCATGACCTCAGCGCCAACGCCACCTGCGCCGACGGCTGGGGCGGTGCCGTCGTCGTCGCTCTCAACGGGGTCGAGCAGGGCCAGGTCGAGGTGCCCAGTCACTCCGGCACCGCCCAGTCCGACACCGTGCAGATCGGCTACGTGGGCGCCGGCACCGTGACGGCCAGTCTGCACTGCAACACCTACGACGCGAACACGAAGATGTCCTCCGCCGCGGATGCGGTCTCCGCCACCGCCGAGGCGACCCAGGAGGGCGTCCTCGACATCACCCCCAGCAATTGGACCTCCGGTGACACCGTCAAGGTCACCGGCTCCGGTTTCGCCCCGGGCTCGACCGTGACGTTCAACCTGTACGACGCCGATGCCGACTACAACCGCGCCTCCGACGAGGTCCTGCACACCTGGACCGCCACCGCCGATGACAGCGGCAACGTCTCCCTCGACGTCGTCCTGCCCTACGACAAGACCGGCAACTTCCGCCTCGAGGCCGTCGGCACCGATGCCGCCGGCAACCAGCTCGTGGCCAGCGCCGGCTACTACTGGGACGCTCCCGAGAGCGCCGGCGACCAGAACCAGGAGGAGGCGACCGCCGGCCCGGCCGAGAGCAAGGAGGCCGCTCCCCAGCAGGGCACCCCGATGGACGGGACGTCCCGCCCCCAGGCCCTGCCGAAGACCGGTTCCGAGACCGCTGACCTGGCCGGCTCCGGCCTCGTCGGTGCGGTGATCGCGGCCGGTGCCGGCGCTGTGGCCCTGCGCCGCAAGCACTGACGCCCTCGCGCCTTCCTCCTCCTCACATGACGGCAGCACCCGGTGGCCCCATCCGGCGCCACCGGGTGCTGTCCTGTCTCATCGGGGTCCTCGTCCTCGCCGTGCTCGTGCCCGTCATCGTCCTCGGCGTGCTCGACCATCGTTCCGGCGACGTCGCCCTGCGCATGCCCACCGGTGACGGTCCGAGCACCTGGCTGATCCTCGGCCTCGACGACCGGACCCAGCAGGCCGAGGGCAACGACATCGGCGACCAGGACGGTCACCGCGACGCGGCGGCCAATGCCGACGTCATCCTCGTCGCCACGCGCACCGAGGACCAGTGGCACCTCACGAGCGTGCGCCGCGACGTGCACTACTCGATCGGCATGGGCCTGTCCGGCAGGCTCGGCCTGGCCTGGCGCGACGATCCCCAGACCCTCGTCGACCAGACCTGCCTCACGCTCAACATCCCGGCGGACCACGTCGTGGCGGTCACCCTGCGGGCCTTCGTCGACCTCGTGGACGCCCTCGGCGGCATCGACATCACCGTCCAGCACGACATGCGCGACGAGCGGGCCGCCCTCGACATCACGGCCGGTCCCCACCACGTCGACGGCCGCACCGCCCTCGCGTACGTGCGCAGCCGTCAGGGCCGGGTGCTCATCGACGGCGCCTGGGTGGACGATCCCGAGGGCCAGGACGGTCGCGCCCGCCGCGCCGGCGAGGTCTTCGGCGCCGTCGTCGCACGGCTCAGGTCCCGCCCCGGCGACTGGTTCGGCGCCGCCTGGCGGACCGCGCCCGACATCCGGCTCGACACGCGGACCCATCTGTGGGAGCTGGCTCTCCTGGCCGGCGCGTCCGGCGCCGACGTGCAGGAGCTGCCCCTCACGCAGAGCCCCGACGGCTTCTACTCCGAGGTTGACGAGCGGACCCGCGCGTACACCGAGGGGATCGGGTACACGCGGACCTGCCGCCTGTGACGCGGCCGAGGGTCGTTCGTCGTCCTCCCCCTCGGGCGCCTCCGCCCTCCCTCCGGCCCGCCCACGGCCCTCGACGCCCCGACCGCACGCCCCCACCGCCCGTCGGGGCCCCTCGCCCGGGACGCGCAACGGCGGGCCGTCCACGAGGGACGACCCGCCGTTCCAGCGGTTGCTGTCGGTCAGATGAGGCCGAGCTCGCGCACGGCGCCCTGCTCGGTCTGCAGTTCGGCGACGGTCTCGGCGATCTTCTTCTTGCCGAAGTCGTTGATCTCCAGGCCCTGGACGATCTCGTACGTGCCGTTCCGCACGGTGACGGGGAACGACGAGATGAGGCCCTCGGGGACGCCGTAGGAGCCGTCGGAGACGACGGACATGGAGACCCAGTCGTCCTCGGGGGTGCCGAGCACCCAGTCGTGCATGGCCTCGACGGTCGCATTGGCGGCGGAGGCGGCCGAGGAGGCGCCACGGGCCTTGATCACGGCGCCGCCGCGCTTGGCGACGGTGGGGATGTACTCGTTCTCGTACCAGGCCTGGTCGTTCACGAGGTCGTAGGCGCACGTGCCGCCGACCTTGGCGTTGAACAGATCGGGGTACTGGGTGTTGGAGTGGTTGCCCCAGATGGTCATGTTGGTGACCTCGCCCACGTTGACGCCGAGCTTCTTGGCGAGCTGCGTCTTGGCGCGGTTGTGGTCGAGGCGGGTCAGGGCGCTGAAGCGCTCGTTGGGGATGTCCGGGGCGTTGTCCATGGCGATCAGCGCGTTGGTGTTGGCCGGGTTGCCGGTGACGAGCACCTTCACGTCCGAGGCCGCGACCTTGTTGAGGGCTGCGCCCTGGGCGGTGAAGATCTTGCCGTTGGCGCTCAGCAGATCGCTGCGGTCCATGCCCTCCTTGCGGGGCATGGCGCCGACGAGCATGGCCAGGTCGACGCCGTCGAAGACCTTCTCGGGGTCGTCGCCGATCTCGACGCCCGCGAGGTTCGGGAACGCGCAGTCGTCCAGCTCCATGACCACGCCCTCCAGGCGCGGCAGGGCCGGGGTGATCTCGAGCAGGCGGAGCTCGACCGGCGTGTCGCCGAGGAGCGAACCGGAGGCGATGCGGAACAACAGGCTGTAGCAGATCTGACCGGCGGCACCGGTGACAGCCACCTTGACTGGTGTAGTGCTCAAGAGCTTCTCCTCATCCATTGAGTGGGTTGCCGCTGACATTACCGCGTGAGAGGCTCATCCTCGACGTCGGGGCGCCCGTTCCGGGCCGGGTGCGGGGAGCGGCCCCGTCCGATATCTTGACATCGAGAGTTCAGTCGAGGCGGAAGGTGCAGCAATGAGCAGGATCAAGGTCGTGGGCACGGTCGTGGAGCTCGACGGCGACGAGATGACCCGGGTCATCTGGCAGTTCATCAAGGACCGCCTCATCCTGCCGTACCTGGACGTCGACCTCGAGTACTACGACCTGGGCATCACGAACCGCGACGCCACCGACGACCAGGTCACCGTCGACGCCGCCCATGCGATCGAGCGGCACGGCGTCGGCGTCAAGTGCGCGACCATCACCCCCGACGAGGCTCGCGTCGCCGAGTTCGGCCTCAAGCGCATGTGGTCCTCGCCCAACGGCACGATCCGCAACATCCTGGGCGGCACGATCTTCCGCGAGCCCATCGTCATCTCGAACATCCCGCGCCTGGTGCCCGGCTGGACGAAGCCGATCGTCGTCGCCCGCCACGCCTTCGGCGACCAGTACAAGGCCACCGACTTCCGGGTGCCCGGCGCCGGCCGGCTCACCGTCGCCTTCACCCCCGCCGACGGCTCCGAGCCCATCGAGCACGTCGTGTACGACTACCCGGGCCCCGGCGTCGCCCAGGTGCAGTACAACCTCGACGAGTCCATCGAGGGCTTCGCCCGCGCCTGCTTCGCCTACGCCCTCCGGCGCGGTTACCCGGTGTACCTGTCGACGAAGAACACGATCCTCAAGGCCTACGACGGCCGGTTCAAGGACGTCTTCGCCCGCGTCTTCGACGAGGAGTACAGGGACCGCTTCGCCACCGCCGGCCTGGGCTACGAGCACCGCCTCATCGACGACATGGTCGCCAGCGCCCTCAAGTGGGAGGGCGGCTACGTGTGGGCCTGCAAGAACTACGACGGCGACGTCCAGTCCGACACCGTCGCCCAGGGCTTCGGCTCGCTCGGCCTCATGACCTCCGTCCTCATGACCCCGGACGGGCGCACCGTCGAGGCCGAGGCCGCCCACGGCACCGTTACCCGCCACTTCCGCGCCCACCAGCGCGGCGAGGCCACGAGCACGAACCCGATCGCCTCGATCTTCGCGTGGACCGGCGGCCTGAAGCACCGCGGCGAGCTCGACGGCACCCCCGAGGTCACCGGGTTCGCCCGGACCCTCGAACGGGTCTGCGTCGAGACCGTCGAGTCGGGCCGGATGACGAAGGACCTGGCGCTGCTCGTCGGCGGCGACCAGCCCTGGCTGACCACCGAGCAGTTCCTGGCGGCCCTGGACGAGGGCCTCGCGCGGGCGTTGGGATGAGCGGCGGGCGGACCGGACTCCGACTCGATATCCTGGCAGGCGTGAGACACGTGCACGTCCCCGACGCCCGCCCGGATGGGGTCGCGACCGGTGCGGGGGGCCGCTGACATGCCGCTGTGGGCCTCGCTCCTCCTCATCCTCCTGCTCTTCTTCATCGCGGGCGTCTTCTCCGCCGCCGAGATGGCCCTCGTTTCGCTGCGCGAGTCCCAGATCGCCGCGCTCGCCCGGCGGGGCAGCCGCGGTCGGGCGATCGAGCAGCTCACGAGCAACCCGAACCGCTTCCTGTCGGCCGTGCAGATCGGCGTGACGCTGGCGGGCTTCCTCTCCTCGGCCTTCGGCTCGGACTCGCTGGCCGGCCGGTGGGTCGCCCCGCTGCTCATGGGCCGGGGTCTGGGGGAGTCCCTCGCGAGGGTGCTGGCCGTCATCGTCGTCACGGCGGTCATCTCGTTCGGCTCGATCGTCATCAGCGAGCTGTTCAGCAAGCGTCTGGCCATGCAGCAGCCCGAGGCGATCGCCCTGGCCCTGGCCCCCGTCGTCAACTCCATCGCGCGCCTCTTCCGCCCGCTCATCTGGGCGCTCGGCTTCTGCACCAATCTGCTCGTGCGCCTGGTCGGCATGGACCCCGACGCGAACCGCGAGGCGGTCAGCGACGACGAGCTGCGCACCATGGTCACGAACGCCGACTCGCTGGGCGCCGACCAGAAGCACATCGTCGACGAGGTCTTCAGCGCCGGGGAGCGCTCGATGCGCGAGGTCATGGTGCCCCGCACGGAGGTGGAGTTCCTGCCCGGGGAGATGACCGTCGACGAGGCCATCGCCCACGTCCAGAGCTCCCCGCACAGCCGCTACCCGGTCATCGACGGCTCGCCCGACAAGGTGCTCGGCTTCCTCCATGTGCGCGACCTCATGGGCCGGGCCGCGGGCGCCGGCATCCGGCTGCGCCGTCTCGTCCGCCCCGTGCTGCGCCTGCCCGAGACGGTGCGCGTGCCGAGGGCCCTGTCCGACATGCGACGCGCCCATTCGCACCTGGCCGTCGTTCTCGACGAGTACGGCGGCACCGCCGGGATCGTCACGCTCGAGGATCTCGTCGAGGAGCTCATCGGCGACATCACCGACGAGTACGACGTCGTCGACCCCGAGACCCGTCGTCACCGCCTCCAGCGCGACATCGACGGGCTGACCACCCTCGAGGACTTCGCCGATCTCACCGGCCACGTGCTGCCCGAGGGCCCCTACGACACCCTGGCGGGCTTCTTCATGGCCCGGTACGGGGCCATCCCGCGGGTCGGCGAGTCGATCACCGTCGCACTCGCCCCCCTCGATCCCGAGGCCGACGAGGGCGAGGACGAGGTCCCGCCGGAGGACCCCTTCCTCATCGGCGTCACCCAGATGGACGGGCGCCGCATCGCCTGGCTCAGCGTCCAGGCCCTCGACGCGGGGGCCCCCGGCGCCGGGCGGCCCGCGGGGTCCGAGGCCGGGCAGCAGGGCGAGCGCCCCACGGGACCCGTCGGGCTTGTCCTCCTCGGCCACGGAGGTGCGCAGCTCCTCGGGCGTCGTCGGCGACCACACGAGTAGGAAGACATAACCGGCGGCCAGGCCGAGCAGGGAGGCCGCCACGGCGGTGAGCTCGTAGGAGCTCGAGGAGACGAGGAAGTGGCCGGCGCCGGTGGCCAGGCCGATCGCGATCGCCAGCGGCCACAGCTGCTTGATCCCGCGCATCCCGTCGAGGATCTGCAGGAGGATCAGGGGGATGAAGGTCGCGAAGATCCAGGTGAGGTGGCCCATCCGGGTGGCGACTTCCACGGAGTCCTGCCCGCCGAGGGTGGCGGCGGTGGTCACAGGGATGGCCATGGCGCCGAAGCCGACGTTGATCGCGTTGCCGACGATCGTGGCCACGGCCGCCTTGATCTTGGGCACCCCCAGGCTCACGAGCAGCGCGCAGGTGATGGCCACGGGCGCGCCGAAGCCCGCCAGGCCCTCCATGAGGCCGCAGAAGGAGAAGGCGATGATGAGCGCCTGGGCGCGCTGGTCGCCCTTGCCGATGACGTTGAAGATCGCTTTGAGATCGGCGCTGCGCCCGGAGGACTCGGTGAGGTTGTAGAGCCAGACTGCCGCGATGATGATGTAGACGATCGGCATGAGGCCGAAAACCGCGCCCTGGGTGGCGCTCATGATCGTCAGGCCCGCCGGCATCCCGAAGAAGAGGGCGATGGCCATGGAGATCGCCAGCGAGATGAGCGCGCACCAGTGGGTCTTGACCTTGAACACCCCCATGAGGATGAAGAAGGCCGCCAGGGGCACGAGTCCCACGAGGGCGGTGAGGTAGACGCTGTTCCCGACGGCGCTCGTCGACGGCGTGAAGCCCGTCGCGAGAACCGCTGGGACAGCGCTGGCGGGGAAGGCGGGTGCCATGAGGACCTCCGGCGTCGTTGCTGGTCAGTAGTGGGCCC
>ERZ773022.770-NODE-770-length-23896-cov-4.228346_pt1 | contig 23896 bp, 29 predicted proteins | sample MGYA00580839_ERZ773022 | MGnify/ENA primary metagenome ERZ773022 (study PRJEB29015, sample SAMEA2738020) | human oral metagenome | biome: human oral; feature: human-associated habitat; material: dental | place: China | collected 2044 ... | reverse complement strand
TTTTTTTACTTTATAATTTCCAACATCAAAATATTCATCTAATTCAATTTCTTTAGTTGTTTCTATAATATTACTTTTATTATTAAAACAAGCAGTAAGACCCAATATTATAATTATTATTAAAGTTATTTTTTTTATTATTTTCATTTTTCCTCCATAATTCTTGTAAACTCAAAAGAAGAGCTCGAGGCCCTTCTTTTCATCGATAAAATATATTTAAGAGTTATTTGATTTCTCTCATTTTTAAAGTAATGTCATCTTCCCTGTAGTTGAAGTTTGAATTGTAATCATCCGCCATATCCTGTAAGGATATAGACATAGTAACATCTTCAATTGCCTGCTTGATCCTAGCCCACACATACCTAGTTGAACATGAATCAAAATTCTTACAGGCATCTTCATCCAACAAGCATTCTGTAAAAGCCATATCCCCTTCTAATACTCTCAAGATATCTGCTACAGTTATCTCAGACGCAGGCTTTGATAGGAAATAACCACCTTGAGCCCCTCTCACACTCTTGACCAAACCGGCCTTCTTAAGTGCTGAGAAAATCTGTTCTAAATATTGATCTGATATCTCTTGCCTATTGGCAATATATTTTAGTGGAACTGGTTCATTTTCATTGCCACTGACAGCTAGTTCAAACATTGCCTTTAAACCGTACTTACCCTTAGTTGAAAGCTTCATTGTTTTCACCTCTTCTCGAATTAATTCCTAGTAAATTGATACGAATTAACTCTACGTCTATAATATTATATCCTAGTAAAAAAGTCAAGATTAAAATTTTATTAAAATTTCAAGATTCTCTCTATTTATACAAATTATAAAATCCAACCTCTAGCCTTTATTCAGACTTTTTATCCCTTAAATAATTCAAAAAGTCCCTTATCTGACTTTCAAATTTATTATTCTGTGGCTCGTAATAGACCTTGTCAACCATATTATCTGGTAGGTATTGTTGGTCTACATAATGGTCTGGATATGCATGTGGGTATTTATACCCCTTGCCATGACCTAGGGAATGAGCCCCCTTATAATGGGCATCCAAGAGGTGGTTAGGTATATCATCCTGGACCATACTGTCTATATCTGCCAGGGCTCTATCCACAGCAATATAGGCTGAATTAGACTTAGGAGCTGTAGCAAGGACTAGGCAGGCCTGGGCCAGGTGTATCCTTGCCTCTGGTAAGCCCACTTGCATGGCTGAATCAAGACAGGCCTTGACTATCACTATGGCATTGGGATAGGCCATACCCACATCTTCTGAGGCTATGACCAAGAGCCTTCTAATGATACTCGCCAGGTCTCCCCCCTTAATTAGGCGGGCCAAATAGTATATGGCTGCGTCTGGATCACTGCCCCTTATTGATTTTTGTAGGGCGCTTAATAGGTTGTAGTGGACATCCCCACTAGTATCGAAATTATAGCTAGTGGATATGTTCAAGCCCTCAATTACACCCATATCAATCTTGGCCCTGGCATCCTTATCCAACCTAGATTCACTTATGGCCAACTCTAAGAGATTGATTGCTGACCTCATATCACCACCAGAAGCATTTGCCATAGCCTCATAGGCCACCCTGTCACAAACCAGGTCTAGATTGCTGGCCTCCCTGTATCTGGTCACTATATTTTTAAGTCCCTTGACTATATCTTCTAAAGAAATGGACTTGAACTCCATAACTATACTCCTGCTTAGGATGGCCTTGTAGACATAGTGGTAGGGATTTTCTGTTGTACTTGCAATCAAGCTTATCTGGCCATTCTCTATAAATTCTAAAATTAACTGCTGTTGTTTTTTATTAAAACTCTGGATTTCATCTATATATAGGAGGATTCCCTTTTGGGCATCAAGGTTACCTATAGAGGCTATAACCCTCTTTATATCATCTATAGACGAATTAGACGCATTGATTTTAAAAAACTTCTTATCTGCCCTGGCTGCTATTATCTCAGCCACTGTTGTCTTACCTACACCCGGCGGACCAAAAAATATCATATTTGGAAAATAGGCTTTTTCTATCATATTATTCAAGAGCCTACCCCTACCAATAATATGTTTTTGACCAACGACATCCTCTATCCTAGTAGGTCTGTACTTATCTGCTAATGGCATATCTTCCTCCTAAAAAATATGGCGCTAAGGTAATACATCACCCTAACGCCACTTTTAACGCACATAATATATACTGGTAACTTACAAGTGACTTACAAACGATCACTCACAAAGTATAGTAATATATCTTCCTATCTTACCTTTGCCAGTTCGTCTAGCAGCTTGTCATTTAGGATCCTAATATGAGTACCCTTCATACCAAGTGACCTAGACTCTATAACTCCCGCACTTTCAAACTTTCTCAATGCATTTACTATTACAGATCTGGTAATTCCAACCTTATCTGCTATCTTGCTGGCAACTAGTAATCCTTCGTCGCCATCCAATTCATTAAATATATGCTCTATTGCTTCAAGTTCAGAATATGAAAGTGTTCCTATGGCCATCTGAACCACAGTCTTCTTCCTCATATCTTCTTCCATCTCTTCACTGATAGCCCTGATTATCTCTAGACCCACAACTGTTGCTGCATATTCAGCAACTACCAGGTCTTCATCCACAAAAGACTTGTTATATCTAGATAATAGAAGTGTTCCTAGTCTATCTCCACTACCAAATATAGGTACAACTGTAGTAAACTTAGCCAACCTATTTTGTTCATGTGGGAAGAACTTTAGAGCTTCTTCACCAGATATATTTTCTTTAGTTTCATATATTTTCAAGATATTTTCTGTATACTCAGCTGGGAAGACATTCTTATTACTATCTTCATCGATAATTATTGAACTATCTTCCGGCTTCTGTAGATGGTGTCCTAATACTTTACCCTTCAAGCTAACTATGTAGACATTTGAATCAAGTACATCACTTAGTATAACTGACAACTGATCAAAAGAAACAGATGTCCCTGCATTAGACTGAAGTGTCTTGTTTATCTTTCTCGTGTTTAATAACAACTCACTTGTCATGTGGTACCCCCTCCTAATTTTATTAATTATCATATATTTTTTTATTGGTCTTTTTTAATATTATCTGAACTAAACCTAGTGTGACCTTATTTTTTAAAAATACACACAATTTAAACAATATACACAAGTTAAGGTTACCACAATTTGTATATTTTTTCAACTATTTTGATAAGCATTTTTATAATTTTCATTAAATACACAATATTAGCACATTAATGCTTATAGATGTTTATAACGTAGTAATATCAATATATTACCTCTTATTATTGTTTATTAATGTTTATTTTAATGACTAAATTTGTCCCCTATTTGTCCCTCACTTATACCCTGTAAAAAAGTTTTTATTTTTTTCAAAAAAAGTATTGACAAATTATACTATCGATAGTATAATATAAGTACAGTAAGAGATAACTTACGAGTAAGCTAGCAAGAGCAGAAAGGAGAACAAAATGAACGAAGAAATGAATACAAGTGAATTATTAAAGCAAGTGGCGGAAGAAAATCAAACTAGAAAAATCCTTGAAATTCTAAATGAATGCAAGGACTTAGAAGAAGCTAAAGCAAAAATCAAAGCCCTACTAAATTAATAGCAGGGCAACTAAAAAAAGTTATCAAGAGGGTGCTTGCTCACCCTTCTGATAATCTAATTATATCAGAGCAAGAGAAAGGACGCAAGGTGATGGAAGATAAAAATAACCAAACTATAGCAAATAAAAAATGGCAAGAGAAAAATAGAGAGCATGCTAGATATTTGAGAAATAGGTCTACGGCCAGAAATTTTATTAAAAAGCAAGCTACTGTAGAAGATATTCAAGAGCTAGAAACTCTAATAGAAATCAGAAAAAAAGAATTAAAAAATTCGTAAAAAGTATTGACATATTATACTATCGATAGTATAATATAATTAAAGAAAGAGGTAAGGGAAACCTCAAAAAATATAAGTTAAGGGAGACTAAGAAAATGACAAATCTAATCACAAAGGAAGTAAGAAAATTTATCGAAAGCAAGAAAGAAAGCTACAGCAATATGGATGAAAGAAAGTGGGAAGTGCTAGAAGATAAGCTAGTATCAGAGATTGAAGAAGCTTCTAAGGAGTTAGAGGCAGATGACACACTTGAAGACTTGATTGAAAACACACTATACTTCAACTCAGCAATGGATGAAATAATCATGAGAATAGCTGAAAAGTAAAACAAAGGGGGCGAATAAGCCCCCTATTTTAATGTCTACTTTATTAAGTAGCCGTCTTTATTAAATTCATAAGTCTTGCCATCTATGGTCTGCTTACCAGTAAGCATATAACCCTTAGAGTTGAAGTAAAACCAATGGCTATTGTATTTTAGCCAACCTGTAGCCATTTCGCCATCTTTAGGTTGTAGATAAAACCACTGTTTACCTGACTTTAGCCAGCCAGTTCTTTTCCTGTTATTATCATAGTAGTACCACTTGCCATTTTCCTGAATCCATCCCGACTTAGGTATTACCTTTTGGGTAGTCTGCTCAACTTCTTCTACATCACTATCTACTACTTGGCCAGTAAGGCCATAAGCTATCGCCTCGGCTATCTTCTTAAATCCTAACTTCTTGGCTAAGTCTGAATCGTGTTTACTGTCACAGAAGAAACTTTCAAATAGCACTGCTGTAGGTCTAGTACTTCCTATGATATATAGGTCTCCTCTTGATTTAGGGCCTCTATTTTTAAAGCCTAACTTAGACAAGGCACTAGACCCTCTGGTAGCTATCTCCTGTCCTTTTCTATCTCCTGGGTAATGTAGCACCTCTGAACCCTGTCCCTGCCCATTAGAGGCGTTAAGATGTAGTTCACACACTAAATCGTACTTGCCACTATTGGCAATTGGCAATTTATATGAAGCTTCCTGCTTCCAGTTAGTAAATCTACCCTCGGGACAAACTATCACGTCGCACGAATGACCTAGCGACTCTAAGGCCCTTTTCACATAAGATGCCAATTCTTTATTATACCTATACTCGTGCGTATATCCACTTGCACTAGTACAGCCACCACCTTTTAAAATCGAATGACCTACACTTAAGAATATCTTCATTCCTTTTACCTCTCTTTCTTAAAATATAAAAGGTGGCCATAAAGACCACCTTAAAATTAAAATTTATTTATTTTCTTCTAATTTTCCATTAGATATCTTATTTATTAAATGCGTAAATAGGCTAGTATCAGTGCCATTTTTACCCACATTTTCGATTATTGATTTTACTTCCATCATTAAATATCCCAAATACAAGGTATAGACTAGTGCTATTCCAGCATCACCTAAAATTAAAATACTTACGGGTAAGAAAACTATTAGAAGTAGCATACTCGCTATCTTCCTTAATATCCCATTAATTCCAGCTTTTGATTTAAACTGAATCTCAGGGTTTACATAGGCTGCGATTATACCCGTTATAAAATCTATAATCATTGCAACCGCAATAATCATTAATATAAATAAAACTTTACTTTCCTGTGTTTGAACACACGATTTTAAAAATTCAAATACTGTCATTCCCATTTTTATTCTCCTTTTAATTTATAAAATATCCTAATTTACCTAGTACAGATTCTGGGGTATTATCACCCTCACCCTCACATTTTACAAACATTTTAGCTCCACTATATACAAGTGATTTACAATATATCCCCTTAACTAAGCCCATTTTAGCTATATATAAGGTGTTATCTGCTATCTCACTCTTAGGTGTTACGGTATCGCTGACCGTAACATTATCACGACGTATTTCAATGACTTTTCTAACATCTGTGACACTTACTATAAAGTCATCGGGGGCAAACAATACAGGAAGCTGGAAAATATTCATGTTATTTCCTATTTTAGTGGTTAGTAGTCTGATTAGGATGTTATATGATACATCTCTCGGGATATACTGATTTCTAAATGAGTCTTGCCAATTATAATGAGTATTTTCAATTGTCAGCATAGCAGGTAAAACACCCGTTAAATAGGCAATCAAGTTATTAGCTAGGGCCGATAATCTTGATATCGCTGAATCCTCACAATATTTACTGATAGCATTATGTATTTCAAAGCCATGTTCTTCCATTTTTAATCTAGTGGCACTATCTTTTACTACTCTTGGCAAATCAGTTGCCAACCTCATTAATGTTTGGTCATCTGAATCTGTCTTAGCTTTTAAATTTTCCATTGAATTTAAAATAGAATCAACATTTGTTTTTAATTTTTCTAACTCAGTTTTAATCATTTAGTTACCCCCTAAGTTTTTATTGATTGATTTTAAGAAATCATCAACTCCCTCAAGTGAGGTCTTGATTTCATTGACATCTTCTGCACTAGCATAATTTTTAATTTTATTATCTACATACTCTTTACTAACTATATCTAAATCCTTCTCTATTAGTCCTAAAACTTTCATTGTCTACTCTCCTTATCCTACTATAACTACTTTGTATTCATTTGCCTTAGGTGGCTTAGCAAACTTCACCTTGATGTTATTAACGTCTGTAACTTCAACATCTGTAATCACCTGGGCGAAAGGTGCTTTATTCTCCCTCACCATAACTACCACATCCTGGGTATTTAAGTTGTGATTAACTGTAAATTCGGTCGCTGTGCCATTGCCTATCTCTTTTGCTACCTTACCAGTCTTGCCCGCTATACCTTTCTTTAAAACTGTAGTTAAGTTGTCGTTATTCTTTAGTAACTCTTCTATCTCTTTAAATGTGTCATAGTTAGATGACGCCCCATTAAGTATCTGGTTAATCCTCTGATTAGTAAAGGTGTTAGCTTGCTGTAAGGCCGTATCTGCCTTAGCTTGTGCCTGTGCGTCCGTTATCTTAGTTGCAAGGGCATTATCAAGACCAGTAATCTTGCTAGTTGGTATAGTTTTATTACTAGCTATTAGGGCCTGTATGATAGTATCTATCTTTAGTTTATCGTCTAATCCATCAATTTTAGATGTGCTGATTTTAGACGTGCCCTCATTGATTTTAGACACTATGTCCCCTGCTGTAATTGCCCCGGCTATGCCATTTATCCTATCTGCGTTGATATTTTCAGAGCCACCATTAATCACGGCTACTATATTGGCAGCCTTTAGCTTGTCTGCTAGGTCCTTGATTTTGTCGATATTAATTAGGCTATCACCATCATTTATAGTGTCAACTATGCTGACAGCAGTAGGTGAAGCGTCCTTGGCGTCCATAGCCATCCACACGGCCCCTGTATAAACATAGGCCCTCTTATCCTTAGTGTTATAGTAGACCTGACCTGCTACGGCCTGGCTAGGCTCTACAGCCACTGAGTGAAGCACAGCTTCTAGTAGCTGATTTTGGTTTGCCCTTAAGTTTGTAAGTAAATTCATATTTTACCCCTTTCAAAATTTAATTAATTTAAAATAGCACTCCCAGAAAATTCATAACTAAAAGATATAGTTAATTCGTTTTCCGATAAGTGCTTAATATCTCCTATCACTTCGTTTCCCCCACTATCTACAATAGTGACGGATGGTATTTTTTTTAAGTTGTGTTTGATATTCCAGGTCTTACTGGCCTGTATTTGAGTGTGTTTGTAATTTTTATCAAGTACGATATCACCTGTTAGGTCGTCAAATTTCTTAAGAATATCAAGTCTTTTATCTATTTCAAATAAAAGCTTTTCTATATCAATTTCTTTAAGTTTTTTTTTGAGACTTTCGGCCTGTTCGGTTATTATAGACTCTCCTACTTCTATAGTAAATATGCCAGTTTTAAGCAACTTATCACCGTCATAGATTAGTAATTCAGATAGGTACGTCCCGACTTCTAACGGTGGAAAATAGACATCTACATATCTATTTTTTACATCAATTTCAACCTGCTCATTTTCATATAACTTATCATTTATTTTGATATAGTTTTTAAATTTTAAGTTTTCTAAATTCATATTTTTAACCATCAGTCTAAGCCCTCGGGCCGTTTCTCCTGCTCGGGCTTTAAAGACCTTATCTATCATGGCTGATGGATATAAGTTAATTGCTCTTAGGCTCTTTAACATTTGTTACCCCTCTTTCTTTAAGTAATTTCTTAATTTCGGCCAATTCTTCTTCTAACTTATTGACCTTATCTTCTAGGGCCTCACGCTTTTTAATCTCTTCTTGTAAGGCAACATGAAGCATAGATGTATAATTACCCATATTGATTGATAGTAGCCCATCAGAGTCTTTTACTACCAAATAATCTTGGATGAATCTAAATCGTTGAACATCCTGGGCTATCATAGATAAATTACTCCCGCTAAACTTCTTATATTGATATGTTGCCAAATTTATCGTTTTTACAAAATCAAATATATTAGATTTATTTATGTTCTCTGGTCCATCTTCAACGTATTTGATATTATCCTTGACACGTCTATCCGACCTTACGGAGTATATATAATACTGTAGCCACCCCATAGATACCCTAGCATCATATAAGCTTAAAACTCCACTTCCGGCACGTTCTCCACCGTTATATATCCACTCCTCATTAGGGTTAAAATTAAAGAACAAATCACCACCGGAATACATTCCAACACCACCGGAACTTCTCATGGCTATATACGTTCCTGAATTAACTTTTAATCTAATAGCACTCCCATTGGCGTCAATCGACTTACAGTCATTGGATCCAGGAGAATATCCACGCTCTAGAATAATTCTTTCACTTGTACCAGGATATAGGAAGTCGGTTGTAATCTCACCGGACCTTATCTTCTCGGCAGTAATTGCCCCAGCTTCAATCATGTTCGTCTTAATCATAGGTATTATGGCCCTACCATCAGCACCTAGTTGAATGGTTTCGCCAAATTTTCTACCAATCATGAGATTACCGGAATGCGTGAACATCCAATTTACTTCGCCATTTTCCATACCTACCATACCTGATATCTCTTGCCAGTTACCGTGATACTTAGCCCTTATATTTTTCCCGATGTAAATACCGGTCTTATTTTCGTAAGAACCGTTACCCACAAATAACTCAGGCGTAAATACGTATTTTCCCGATATCTCAGTAGCATTACCATTCCACGCTTTTAGTGCCGGTGGTAAGTCTTCCATACTTCCATCCTTTCCCTGCAAATCGAATTGCGATGGATACCACTCTACATCATCCGGAATAGGCTTTTCAGAAAGAATAATCCACCTAATGCGGGTAATTTTCCTACAGTCAAATTGTATCATATGAGAATTAACCGCATGGGTTGTAAATTCTCCCGAATATATCTTAAACTCAGCTACATTCGAATCCTCAACCCTTGTCACTTGAGTATATCCATTTCCATAGTAATACATCGACATATATAGAGAGGTTGCCATAAATTTTACAAAATACTTTGTATTTTTCTTTAACCCTATGTACTGATTAATTTCTACCGCTCCATCGGTGTCGGATGCAAGAACGTTCATTACCTGTTGACCGTCAAAAGGTGTTATTCTAACAAGACTCTTTTCTTTTTGACTTTTGACTTGCCATTCGTTTAATTTGTTAGGCTCGTTACTAGGCTCGTTTGTGGTAAAATCATTATGAAAATCTCCATTTGAGATTAGGTTGAATTTAAAAGATTCTCCATCCTTACCTTTTAAAGCGTCTAATAAGTCTTTTTCAAGTGAATCTTTACTAAGTGTACCATTTCCAAATTGTAGTTTTTCACCATCAAATTTAAGTAAGAAGTCATTGTCATCCTTACCAATTAGAAAAGTCCCACGCTCCAAATCAAGCTTTACATATCCACCCTTTAGCACACCTGTAGTAATTCTATTAGCAACTATTGACCCGTCCATGGTCATAGCCATTTCATATGGACCCTTATATCCAGTATTACTATAAGCAAGGCCGTTTAAATTCCAACGCCACACTTTGGTAGCTGTTTCAATATCTGCTGTATCCATGATTAGTAATTCGTCTTTACGCTTGACCACATGCCCATTTAAGGCGTTATTCAATAGCTTGGTGGCGTTTTCTACTGCCTCTTGCATAGCTTTAGTAGGGTTAGGTATATCCTCTATTTTCTTAAGTATTTCAGTATTTGAGGATACTGCCGACCCACTCATAGCCTGTATAGAGTTATTACCTAGTGTAATGCTATTTGCTTGTGGATTAGTCATATCAATTGTCAACTCACTTACGGGAAATATCTTATCTAGGCCGTTAGGCTTAGAAATTACTCGTACTTGGTCAAGTAATTCTATTTGCTCGATATTAACATCTACCATATGTAAGTCAATTGCTCTTACCTTAATTACCACGTTTTCAAATTGTATGCTTTTTAGGTATTCTTCTCCCTTATGTTTTAAGATAAGGGGCTTATGAACGTCATCCCATGTTACAGTCTTAAATATCCAACCATAAGTATCAATTGCTGATTGACTAGTTATATAGTCAACCCCGTTGTTAATTGATTTTATAGTAAGTCTTTCCTCTAATTTAGGAATAGTACTTTCTTCCAATCTTGCACCTAAGGGAATAACAGCCGTTACTATCTGCGTGGCGTCAATATTCTTAGTAAAGTCAAGTAAGTTAGTACCAAATTCTATCACTTGGGTATTAGTCTTAGGGTAGTCTTTTAAATAGTCTAGATACTTCTTATCTCCCTCTATTCTAACTCTTAAATGACCCCCGTATTTATCGATTAAGTCAGTCTTGATAACTTGTAAGGTTGATTCCCAGTTAGTATATTTATATATACTGTCATTGTCATCATGTACCGTTACTATTCCCACCTCAAATTGTAATCGTGGGTCACTCACCTGTAAATTGTGATTGGTTATTAGAGTTTCTAAATAACTTCTTATTGTCAAATTATGGTATTCATGAGGACGCTGTACACTATCATTTAAATAGGCCAACGCACCCTCACAAGTTATCTTTTTGATATTTTTAAAATCGACGTTTTCGTCGATAGGTCTACAACTGAAAATTGGCCTACCCTCTGAGTAGACCAGTATTTCTGATTTCATTTTTTTAATTTTATCGTAAATATCATCTCCTGGTAGTATTCCAAATTCAAGCGTACCAGCATTATTATCCTGTAACTTTAAGATAGGAGATGTTAACGACATATCATTAGATAAATCAAATATTAAATTATTATCACAAAATATCTTATACATATTTACCCCCTATCTTACAATGACTCATTACTATATAAAAAAGTCAAATTTCCATTACCTTGAATTTTGAAATTATTAACTGTTTTGTTCAATCTAATATGATCATATCTAGTATAACTAGATGTTAGATTATAATTAATATTATCTCCCTCGGCTGTAATAGTTCCATTGCCTGTAAATTTAACTAAGGGCCACACTGTGCCCACACCGTTATAATCTACGCTTATATTATGAGTATCTCCACTGTTTAAATTATACGTAATCTCGTGTGGCGGGACACTTATATAATAAGGGTAGACGTTTTTGCAAAAAAGTTTAAAACTAAATAAATCACCGTTTATTTTACTAGGTTCTCCAACTTTCCAACGTCCCCTTAAAACTTCCCCGGGTCTATCCGGTTCCTCTATATCATTAACTTTACCATGAATAAATCTTACTAATTCATAATAATTTTTCATACGTTGTGTATAGTCACCCTCAATAGGGAGTAATACAAATTCTACTTCCCTATCGCCGTAACGCACACCACCCATTGACTCGGTTAAATCCACGCTACCATTACGACCTGGGACCTCTACAATATAGTCTTTAGGCTCGGGTTGAGATATGGTTTTTTGAGTTAGTAAAAACCCCCAATGCTCCAATAGTCCTATTGATTTTATTTTTAATTGTCGCACTACTTACACCCCCCTCGCTCTAAGATTATATTTATAGCCTAACTGTGCGTCTATCTCGTCTATAGTCTCGCCTATTAAAGCTTGTTTGTCGATATACAAGTCCTTACTACAAGCATTGGCAACCTTTTCGCACCCTAATTCAATAACTTTGATTATATCGGATAAGCTAATAGTACCTATGTTATCAGGTGATTTAAAAGTAGCCGATAAGTTACGCTCTAAATTAATCCCAGTCTTTCCACTACCGACCATATCGTCTACTAGTGATTCTAATGGTCCGACTGCTTCATCTGAATTTTTTTCAATACCAACACCAATACCAGCTGGTATAAATGCACCTACTTCTTTAGCCATTACCCTAGATGGTGAGAATATACCCAAGGCGTCCTTGGCTTTGTCTACAAGGCCGTTTAAAGCGTCCCAAATGCAATCGTATAGATAACCTACTGCATTGCCTATACCTCTAGCAATACCATAGATAATATCTTTACCAATGCTAAACATTTTACTAGGTAGACTCTTAACAGCATTGATAATTGTATTGGCCATTTGTCGCATTTTGTTACCTGCTGTACTTATCATCTCACTACCCCAACGGGCCATATTAGATATAGCACTTTTAATGGCGTTCCAAATATTCCCCGGTAATCTAGCCATTGTATTTACGACATCTGACAAAATACGCTTAGCACTATTAACACCTGCTTCAAGCATTTTGCTACCCCACTCGGCAAATTTTCCAATGGCACTAAATACAGCCGACCAAAATTTTAAAGGTAATTCGATAAAGATAAATATAAGGGCGTCTACTATGCCGTTACCTATCTTTTTTCCTAATTCCAACATCTGACTACCCCATTCCGCTAGATTAGTCCCTAGGTCGGAAAAGAATTTACCTATTTTGGCAGGTATCTCGCTTATCCATTTAAAAACTGCGTCAACTGCATTCCTAAAGCCCTCGCAATTGTTATATAACTTATATAAAGCTACGCCAATAGCAATTATAGCACCTACAATTAGTACAAATGGGTTAGTTAATAAAAGTGAAAAAAGTCCACTAAACGCCCCACCTACGGCACTAAGCCCTGTTACAATCGCCGGACCCAGTGTAACTAGTTGTCCTATTAAAACTAACATTTTACCGACGCCTATTAATAATGGTCCTAAGGCAGTTACAACAGCCAATACACCAATTATTATTTTTTGTGTAGATGGACTTAATTCGCTAAACCATTTTGCTAGTCCTTGTAATTTTTCTGCTAGGTCTTTTAAAAGTGGTCCTAGTGACTCTAGCAAAGTTTGACCTAATTCAATACCTGTATTCTTTAAAGCATTAAGGGCCTTTTTTGCTCTTGCACTAGGGGTGTCTAACTGCTCCAGGGCCTTAGCCGTATTACCTGTAGACCCTTTCATTTTAGCTAGTTCGTTGTTAAATTCTTCAACACCCTTACCAATTAGAGTTAAAGCACCTGTACCAGCTTCTGTTGACCCCCACAAATTAGCGAACTCAGTAGTATTACCACCAACTGAGTCCATCAGAATTTTAAGAACATCACCTAGCGACATACCACTAGCCATTAGCTCGGCGAAACTTTTACCAGTCTTTTCTTGTAGAACATTAGCCACCTCAGACCCGTTTTTACCCAGTTCATTTAGCATTGATTTTAAGTATGTACCTGACTCTTTCGTCCTAATACCATTCTTAGTCAGGTTAGCATAGGCGGCCGCCAGGTTGTCGATATTAACCCCGTAAGCACTGGCAATAGGTATTACCTTACCCATACTAGAGGCCAACTCGTTAACTGTAGTCTTACCATCATTCTGAGTCTGAATTAACTTATCTGCGATACTTCCTGCCTCTTTTGCTGATAGACCATATGAATTTATAATTGTTGTTAATACGTCTACTGCGTCTGATGTTTCAAGAAAACCGGCTTTAGCTAAATTAGTAGCCGTACCAACGAATCCTACTGCGTTAGCTGTATCAACTGACGCTGATATCGCTTGATAAGTAGCCTCTGTAATCTCGGTAGCACTACGCCCCGTATCAGTGGATAATTGTAATATATCTTTACTTAATTTGTTAAGTGATACTTTGGATGTATCGGCAATAGTACCTACCTTAGCCATACCGTCGGCAAAGTCTGAGGCTAATTTTGCTGACCCGGTTAGAACTGCTCCTGTAACTGCTGATAGCTTCGATACATTTCTACCGACATCCTCAATTTTACCCCCTGCTGATTTTAGATTTTCTCCAAACGCTTTTACCTGCTGGCTACCAACTGAGCCGAATTTTTTTTGCTCCTCAGTCAAACCTTTTAGCTTCTGTTCAGTATTGATAATTTCACGCTGTAAGTCTCTATATTGTGCTTCTGTAACTTTAACTTCTCCACCATCTATTTGTTTCATAGCAGATTTTAAAGTACTTAATTTCTCTTTAGTGTTAGCAATTGACTTATTTAGTAAGTCTTGCTTTTGCTTTAGAAGTGTAACATTTCCAGGATCTAACTTTAAAAGTGAGTTAACTCCTTTTAATTCTGACTGTAGCGATTTAGTTTTACTATTAACATCACCTAACGCCTTACTTAATTTAGTAGTATCCCCACCTATTTGAATAGTGATACCCTTTAACTGTCCAGCCATTATTACCCCCCTTTTCTCATATCTTTAAAGTGTGAATGTAAGGCGTCTACATCCGGCTTAGTTTCCTCTAATCTATAAGCATTATCCAAATACTCTCGTCCTTTTTCACTTTGATTTAAAGAGTATATAAAGGCGTCACGCCTATATATCAAATAATCAATTATATCTAATTCTTGGACTTCTAACATATTTAACCGTGTATACTCACTTACCAGGTGGTCGTCCCATGTAGTGACTTCGTATTTGTGTCCCGTGCTTTCTTCTAATGGATAGTACGGGATAGCTAGTTTTTTAATTCTTGAACACTGCTAGTAAATTCTATGTAGGCTTGTAGAAATATTACTATATCTTCCATATCAAATATATTTTCTAGCTTTTCGCAACTAATAGTAATATTCTCACGATTACGGCTAATTACTTTACTACATAAGTTGTAAATCTGCCCGACATCTTCGATATTGAAATTATCTTCGGTAATATCATTTAACCCCTTAGATAGTTCCACTAATTCAGTCAATAACTTCTTACTAGGGGTATGTAGATGTAATTTAGTCTGCTTATCATCATTTAAGATTATTTCTAAACTTGCCTTTTTTATATTGTTAAAATCTAACGCCATTTTATTCACTCCTTTAAATTTAGTCTTAAAAAAACGGGGTACTTATGCACCCCGTCTAGTTTATTATGCTGATTTTTCTGTTTCTTCTATGAATGTAATCAATGTACCCTGATTATCTCCAGGTAACGCCTTAAACTCTGCGTCTATAACTGTTTCCTTGTCCTTAAGGAAAGCTATATCAAAGCCGTTTTGATTAGTACCAACTATCATAATCCATACGTCACCGTCGGCCTTATCTGAGTGGTGGAAGCAAAGTACATACTTCTTACCATTGGCATTTCCTGCACCACCTATTTTAACTGTTCTAAGCTTCTTACTCTTATCCTCTGTAACTCTTGCAGTAGAACACAACTTTTCAAGTGTAGCACCGTTCCACGTCAATACTCCTGACTTTAGCGTTACTTCTTCTTCTGTCAGTATGCTCTTACTAACATATCCTAGGTCGTCTTTTGCCTCATAAAATGACGGCTTATACTCAAGTGTAGCCCCACCCTGAATATATCCTAACCTATTCTTATCCATGCAAATAGCACTTATTTCAGGTAAAGTTCCCGTAAATTCCATACAATACAATTTACCTGAACCTAGTCTTATTTTTTCTACGTTTTCTGCCATTATTATTCTCCTCTCTTTTCAAAATAATCAAACTCGTAAATAGTTTGATATATATTTTCGCTATCTATATAATAGCGACTTTCTTTTCTCCACCCATCTACCATCATTGGATAGTATTCATTTAGTGCATTTTCAAGCCTATTTACAATCTCATCATCTGGCATATATTCGTATAACTCAATTGTTATACTCCTACGTTTTAGCAGTGGTAAATCATCACTACCACCACTGACATAGTTATCATGATATACAGTATAAGTTGTATTAGGTGGCTTGATAAATCTAGTTTGTTTGTAGGTTTTGTTTTTAATAAACCCACTTAATTCAAGTATTTTATTTACCATTTTCTATCGCCTCGGTTAATGATTTTATATAATTCTTTTCAACTTCGTTATATGCGTTTTCGGCAAACTTAAAAGCTTTAGACCTCTTACCATTTCTTAACATGTGCCCGTGTTCTAACAAGTGAGTTAATCTATAATCCGAACCCTTGACGTACCAAATTTCACTATATGACAACCCTGCAAATCTCTCTTTTTCTATATGTTTTTTTGACGTGATGTTGTCTTTATAGTGCTTTTGTCTCTTACCAACTGGGGCAGTATCCTTGGTTAACTTAACAAGTTGTTTCATGGCTTTTTTAGTTTCAGTCTTTACAGCTTTATTGACTATATTCTTGTTGTAGTCGTTCAAGACTTTATCTATAGTTTCAACCAATTCATTAGGATTGATTTTATAATCTACCATTATTGACTAACTCCTAAAAGTCTAACGTTCTTATGTTCATATCTATAGTCATCATAGTCATGGATATCATATATATTGCCGTTGAAAAGAATACGATATAGTTGTGTATTTAACTCTATATCTTCTATCTTCTTGAAATATCTTACATCAAATGTTAATTTGTTTTTAGACTGGATGGCTCCAGCACTCAAATATTCCTCACCTTGCCTAGTCTTATTGACGTTAGCATGTAAGGTATATATTGACTTCCACTTCTCAGTATCCTCGTCTATCTTCTGCACGATAATAGGCTTGTCGTATATTTTCTTAGCCATTTTTATTTCTCCTTAACTCCAATCTTAATTGTAGGCTCATATCGTCAACTAGACGCCTCGTATTACCTGTTAAGGTATTACTCTCAGAGTATCTATTCTCATATAAGTCATTAACTATTATTAGTGTTAACTCCTTAGCCCTAGGGTCATCAGTGGGGTAATTCTCACCAATTGACCCTTTTAAAATATAATCGGCAGTCTTAATTATACGCTGTATATTATCTTCTATCATGCTGTCCATATAATCTATACCTAGATAGGTACAAACTTCATCAATTGTTACTACCACTCTATCACCTCTAATCATATAAAGCTTATAAAGGCCCATTTAAGGGCCTACAAGCTTTATTTTATACCTACGCCTCAGTAGATGTTATGAAGCCTCTTACAAATGAATCTGCGTCCTTAAGTGTAACATCTTCTCTTTCTATCGCCCTATAAATCGTCAAATCTTCTTCAAATGCGTTTAGTGTGCCTATACTTGCTACCCCTGAAATAGTGATAGTTGTTAACGCCCTATCCCAATACTTAACAGCCTCTTTTAAATCACCGATTATAAAAGGAATCTTCTTAGTATCGGTTGGCATATCTGCGTTAGGTACTACGAATACTGGTATAATGTTAGGTCCTACCTGTAGTCCCATGTTCATAGTCTCACCTGGCATTGGTGCAAGTAGATATCTACCAGTAGTATCCTTAAGCGTATCTAGGTACTGTAGTCCATCATCATTAGTTACTATCTTAGATGTTGACTTAAAGGCCTGTCCTAGTGTTACGTTTAGGGCCTTTTTGATACCATCTAAATTCTTCAAGTCTGTAGCCTGCTTAGTCTTTATCTTTTCCAAGATTAGCTTGTTGGCAGTTACTCTCGACTCATCACCTAACCACTCCATAATTGTATTGGCTATGTTCTGGTCGCTATCTGCCAGTAACTCGTTTGTAACAGGCAAGTAACCCGCATATTTTGCTATTTCATAAGATATTCTTTCAAACTGTGGCGTTGAATTAGCTGTAATCTTACCGCCCTCACCAACCTTAGTGAATCCGGTCTGATGTGACCTCTTCTTATAAGTTCTCTGACCCTTATTTGTAGTTACCTTTTCTACATCTACTAGGTCAAGTAGTGACGCCTTAGCTGTCTTGTATTCGTTTATTTTAGTCTGAATATCTTCTGGAACGACGTACCCACCGTCTGCCTGCACGCCCTCAGACATTTTACCAGCTTTTACAACGAATCCGTTTCTAGCGTCCTCAGCAAACTTCTGTATTGCTGTCTTTTCATTTTCCTTGTTATTAAGGTCCTTAACCTGGTTATCTGTAGGCGTATTCTCTTCCTTACTAAGCTTGTAAAGTCTTTCTTCGGTGTCGTACTCTTTTTGTAATGCTTCTACTTCGTCTAGTAAAGCGGCCGCCTTGTCTAAGTCCTTGTTTTCTTCTTCCATGAAAAACTTAGCCTGGATAGTCTTTTCATTAATTGCGTTTAGTAGTTCTCTCATTTTCTTATTCATTGTTATTTACCCCCTTAAAATTTTGCATTTAAAAAAGATACTGCGTTGTCTAATCTTTCCTTGACCTCAGTATCTCTCGTGATTTCTTTTTCATTTTTTGATGTATTTTCGTTCGGTGTTTCTTCCAATGGCTCTGGCACTGGCTTAGTAAATCCAATGCTTTTAGTTGTGCCTGCTCTTGGTTGTGCCGGTACTGCTACAAATGACAATTCGTACGCCTCGGAAGCTCCGTCAAGTAACATCTTACATCTTTTCTTAGTTGACTTGCCGTTAGCGTCAACCTGGTCATATTCTCTACCTGGCCAGTGTCTACAGTATTCTTTCATATTGTCGCAACCACAAATATTACACACGATTCGTTTTGCTACCGTTGAGGTTGATACTTCTTTTTTAATACCGCCCTTAATTTCGGTGATTAAGTCCTTGTTTGACTCGGTAACCATGATGTAAATCTTAGCTATTAAGTCGGTGTGTAGCTCTCCTAACTCTGTAGTCTTGTTAGCATTTTGGACTAACTCGGTATCATACACCCTTGCTATCTGATTGTCAGACTTCCTGGCGTGGTCTTTTAACATAGTCTTACCAGGATATAGCTTTTTTAAATCCTGTAAGGCCTTAAGATTAAACGGCATGTCGTTTCTGTCGTCTTGCTCATTGTCTGCAATAACTGCCTTAAAAGTAAATACTTCTTCTGCTGTAACATTAGTTAAAGTATACTTATTAATCTTTTTTAGGTCCTCGTCAGTGATTTCCAATGGCGAAATACTCGACACCTTGGTAATGACTCCTGGGATAGCCTCAGGATCATTAAAATTTAACTTTTCATCAGACATAATTAATTGTCCCCCTTTCCTTGATTTTCTGCGTCCTTATTAGGGGTAATATCCCCATTACTCGTATCCGTCTTGATATATTGTATTCCAGCTAAATCAACTGGTATACTTGCACCATTACCTAGCAACTTATCTCCACCTGGTTTAGTTTCCAAATCAAGCATAGCCCTTGCCTCATTAGGCGTGTAAATAAACCCTGCTACTCCCTTAGATAGCGTATCTATTTGAGTAGATAGGTCTGCTCTTAATATTACATTGACGTTAAATTTCACGTGTATACCATTTAATATCTCGGCACGACTAAGTAATTTATATGTAATTTCTTCCTCGTATTGTTTGACGATATAAAGTAGTGTATCCACGTAAAAACTTAACTGCTGAATCTCTGTACTGGCGTATGACGACTTGGTATAGTCTCCTATCTGATACGGCTTAATACCAAATGCACTTGCTATCTGTAAGGCAGTGTATTGCTTAACCTCAATAAATTGGTTATCAGCCAACTTAACATTGAGAGGTGTTAACTGTGCTCCTAGTGGAATGGGTATAATATTCTCTATCCCCTCGTTAGCAAGTCCACCTTTACTATATGACTCTATACCAGCTACGAACGTTTTTACATTTTCATCATTTAGATTTCCTGTATATTGTAATACAGCCTTGGCAGTAAAGCCTGAATCGTACATCTTTTCAACAAGCTTTTGAGACTTAACCCCACCTTTCAAAGTAGTACTCAATTGTTCTTGTATAGGTACTCCAATTAAGCCATCAAATGTATTACTTGTCTTAAAGTGTAATATTTCTTCTGATCCGAATTTATAGACCTTACCACCTGCGTAATATAAGTAATATATATCCGGTTGGTCTGCTAAAATAAGAGCGTCGTCATACCATACTTTTACGTCTGTACTAGGTAATATCCATAACTTTTGTTCATTACCTACACCCTGTATCCATACATAGGCGTTACCATAGTGATTACGGTTATATTCTACAGTTGACCAAAATATCGACGCTGTCATATAAGGGTTAGGTCTATCATGTAACAAGGTGTATAAGTGATGGTCTCTAAGTGTTGAAACGCCTTTATTTTCGTTATGCTGTAGTATTTTGAGTGGTAGTTTACCTATCGACTCGGACAATACTTTCAAGCATGAAAAGTAAGTAGCTTCACTTAGATTATTGCTTCCTGCATTTGCGTCAATTCCTAGGAATTTATAAAGCTGATTTAATTCAATATTTCGTGAATTAGATTTATTTTTGATACCTAGTTTTGATAATGTTTTAGAAAATATATTCAAGTATAATACTCCTTTCTAAAATTTTATATCGTGTGATTAATTGTCTGTTTTCCACCCCATAGCTTTTAAATACCTATCCATTTCTGAATCTATATTTACTATGACTGATTTCTTATTCTTAAGCCTGCAAGCATGGGCGTCTATAGTGGCGTCAACTGGGTCTATTCTTGCACATCTTGCACCTGGTTTTTTATCAACCTTAATTTCATCAAATGAATTTCTTACAATTGTGGCATTTAAAAAAGACCAGCTTAAAAGCTCGTCGCGTTTGTTGTATTCAACATCTCCACTTTTCACCAACAACTGTATATCAACAGTAGCGTCGTTAAGACTCTTACAAGACTGAACTATTAGCACAACAGGACAACCGAACTCCTCTAACTCCGATAAAATACCGTCGGCGTTGTGAGGGTCAATACCTATACCCAAAAATGTAAGGTCGTATTCTTCCTTAATCTCTTTTAAGTGCTTGATAATGAATTTGTAATCGTTCTTGTAGTCATTGACTCCACCTGTTACAGTGATTAACTCCATCTGCTCCCATAAGTCATAAGGTGCTAAATCTGTGGCGATATGCTCTTCTAATCGACCTCTAGGCATGAATGAATGAGAATATATATAATATTTCTCTTTTTGCTCCTGGGCTTCATTTACGTATGGCTCGTAAAATTCTAGTGCGTATGTTGTAAGGTCCCCACCACTTGAAAGGTCAAGGCCCACAAAACATGATTTACCCCTAAAATCTTCTAGCGTTCTATCGCTTCCACAATTAGCCCACTTGTCAGCCTGTATAAATTGGATATCTGCATTTTGCACCCACATATTAAGACATTTTGTAATAAAGTCTCTTAGGTCACTACCCCCCATATCTTTGGCAGTCTGCGCGTCGATTTTCAATGTTTCAAATCGTTCTGAGTCAGCACTAATAAACGGGTTGGCTTTCTTCCAATTTTCAGGGTCCCAAATATCATCATCAGGATCTAAGCAATAAATATCGATAAAAAAATCTTCTGCCGTGGCTGTGCCTTTCAGGATATTTATACAGTAATCGTCCATTTCCTTACAGAACGAATTAAGGTTATCTCCTCTAGTTGTAATCATGGATACTAAAGTCTCAGGTAAGGACCTTGTACCATTGTATAAAGCCTTATATATCTTGTTATCCCTATGTTGGTGAATCTCGTCTATTGAACTATAGATACTTCTAAATCCATCTTCTAACCCAGCCTCACGACTAAGGGCCTCAATGGTGCAATTCGTATTAACTGCTAACACTGTAGACTTATAATCTTTAACGTCGAAATAGTCGTCTAGGTCGTCGTCAATGGTTATGAATTTACTCATTTCTTCCCATGCTAGACGGGCCTGTCTTTTCTTCGTGGCAACAGTAAATAACTTACCATAATGATAACCACCAAACCCAGCTATATACGTCCCAATAATGCCATTCTCAAAGGTCTTGCCGTTCTGCCTTGCCATTGATTTATAACGACGTCGGAATCGGCGTTTATTATTACTGGTCTTATACCACCCAAAGGTACACCCTAAGTCAAATGCTTGCGAATCTAATAAAGTTAAGGCCTTAGGCTCGTCACCCTCAGCAATAGTCAGGGTCTCAGCAAAGTCAATTATCTCATTGGCTTTATCTGGGTCATAATAATACGGGAACTTTTCAGTATTTTGACGGTCTAAATCTTTTAAGTGCCTTTTACAAGCTAGTCGGTGTAACTCCCCACTTGTAATATTACCAGCCACCACCTCACGGGCGTACTTAGTAACTCTGTCATTGACTACTGCACTACTCATTAACCAGCTGTCACCTTTTCAAATTTTTTAAATTTGTTTTTCTTAGGTGCTTCTTTGTTAATTTCAGGAATAACCAATTTACAACGACTTGAAATAGTAAGCCCTAAATCACTGGCACAAGTACGACACTGTTTGAAGAATTTATCTTGTAAATTAGACCATTTAGATAAGGTATCTACGTCTTTTTGAACTTCTTTTTTTCGCAATTGCTTAACTGCGTTTAAATATAAATCGTTAGATATTATATATCTCGCCAGTGCGTCGACATCTGTTTCACCCATAATTTTCAACTTGATTAATTTACTCGCTATCTCGTTAAATTGTTTCTTCTGCTTAGCCGTCAAATAACTCGGGGCCCTTATATCGTCAGTAATAGGCTTGACCTCACTATCACGACGGAAATTAATTTCGTCTTTTGTTAAATGCTTCTTGCCATTAGCTATTACCAATTCTATTGGCTGTTTGTTACGTCCCATATTTTCACCCCCTAACTCTTGATTGTGTCAAAAATAATACTCAAAATAAAATAAAGGGACTTTTTTCTACGTTGTCCCCCCCTGTACCGTTATCCCCATGTATTTCCTATAGAATTTATACCACCCTTACCCTCTAAAATCGATTTAAAGGTATCTGTAAGATGTTTTAATCTCTTTCTTGATACTTTAATATACCTAAACATCTAAAACGCCTTAAAATGGCTTTTACGGGCTTTAAATCTACCATGCCTATCATTGTGACAAGACTTGCATAGTAATTCAAGGTTGTCATAGTCTAGTCGTCTGTTCCAACCGTCATCAGTCTGTATTGCTTTAACGTGATGTACTTCACTTGCAACTTGACCACAGCTTTCGCACCTAAAACCTTTAGCTTGTGCATATGCTTGAGATAACGTGCGCCAGTCTCTAGAATTATAAAACTTAGTATACTTAGGGTCTCTGGTCTTATTGTATTTCTTGTTGCTTCGCTTGATTGACTCCTGCCGTCTTTTCTCTCGTTCCTCTTCTACTACCACCCTACACCCCTGGCAATAGGTCCCCCCGTATTGAATCAGGACCCCACACCTAGGGCAAGACTTTAGTAACATACTACCACCTCACACGATATCACCCCTCATATTTAACTAACAGCAAAAAGACCTAAGCATGTGCCTAGGTCTAATTGTATTAGTCTGTCTGGTTAGGTGATGTATTATGGATAACCAACTTCAATTATCCACGATACCAGTATAAGCTATAAAATTAAAATAGTTAATGTTATCTTACTGTTATTTTAATGTTTTGTTACTGTCATAATTTAACAACTCATTAATCGCACTTGAATATAATTTATATGTGTGTCTAACACCATACCCCATAATATCGGCTATATCTTCCATATCCATACAGTCTATGAAATATGCTTCTAGTATCTCGCAATATCTGGGGTCATCTACATTATCTATCTCGTTTATTATTTCACACTTTATACACTCACCTTTTTTATTTAGCTTTTCAATTCTTTTTTCCAAGTCCAGCTTATCAGCAAGTAAATCTTCCGTGGTTATAAAATTTCCTTTGGGCATATCTGAGTAAGTAGGACTTTTTGGATTTTTTAATCTAGAGTCTAAAACATATAATTTATTTTTTAGTCGCAAAACACAAGCAATATTTTTTCTATATCTTTTCAAAAATATTTTTTTGCG
>ERZ773022.769-NODE-769-length-23900-cov-8.505892_pt1 | contig 23900 bp, 20 predicted proteins | sample MGYA00580839_ERZ773022 | MGnify/ENA primary metagenome ERZ773022 (study PRJEB29015, sample SAMEA2738020) | human oral metagenome | biome: human oral; feature: human-associated habitat; material: dental | place: China | collected 2044 ... | reverse complement strand
TTGCCCATGCTTTTTTGTGTTTAACGGTGGTTTTACCAAACAACCCCAACCCGGTGCAGTATCCCCTTGACTATAAGTGCGGTTTGGGCCTGGTAGGCTATACCGGGACAGCCTTAACCACTCAATTAGTGGTTAACTCCGGTACAACACCCAAGAATGGGCCTCAAAACCCCCGCTACCTGTGACGGACCTCTGAAGAAAAACGGGTGCCACCAGCACAGGAAAACCCGGTAACGATGCACCAACTGCCGGGTCTCAACAACCATTCAACACCTCAAACTCACCCAACGGAACTAGCTATGCTTTTATCGCCTGGAATACCAGCATTAGCTTTCAACACGCAAAGCCCCGTAAAAGTACCCGCCAATTCCAGCTGTATATGTAAGCCGGTACTGGGACGTCATGTATTCATACTCCCGTTCACCCCTGTTACGAAGTACAGCTTGACGGGATCTACTTTGGTGCAGATTATGGCATATGTCGCCATAGCCGCGTCGTTCTTATATCGTCTGTGCAGACAGGAAATTGGGTTATGGAATAGAATGTGTGTCTGTTCTAATGTTCCTAACCTGAATTGTGGGTGGGGCTAAGCCGTATTCTGAAGCTCTTACACCGTATCCCTTACCCACTAAAACCCTGAGCAAGACGGAAGTGTAGAGCATGATTACTCGAACAGCTATAGCGGTTCTGGAGGTTTTGACGGTGCCGATACTCTGCTAGAAGCTCGCTGAGGAACACTGCTTGCGGCGTGTGTAGCCATAAAGTACTGCGAGGCTTGTCCACTAGTACTGTCCACTAGCAGGGTGCTCGTGAAGAAGAACAGCTGGATCACAACGTAGATAACTGCTAAGTGCACAGGGGGTGACTACAGGATAAAGGGATAGGCGATGTCCCAAGGCGCCCGTGATAAGGCTCGTCAAATTGTGGCTAAGCAAGTAAGATACTGTCAGCATTAGACATTGACATCGCCGATGAAACTAAGCTGAGTGTAGTAGAGTCATCGCATGCTATTATCCCCTGGATTCTTAGGGCGAAACTCGTTGGTTGAAGCTGTTCTAGCAAATATAGGGTTTATTGCTAATCTCGACATCTGACTTGGTCAGTGGTCGAGGCTATCTTAGACCTTTTCCTTGGTAGCGCAGTCTTGCAGTATGAGGGTCTTATCCGTGGAACTTATGAGCTATAAACGGGGGGGGTCTCTGGAAAGGTATGGTTTACATACATGTCACCCAGAGAATAGGGGAACGAGGCAACTTATAAGGCACCGAGTCTGCTTTTGCTCATACCGCCAGGTTTATCCTGAGATGCTATCCCGCAGAATAACAAGTCTTATAATGGTACGCGCGGCTTATAGCCAGCGCAGGTGACTGTGGTTGCCCCGTAAAATAAGCTGTGAGCGTGAGAACGCGACACAAAGTGTAGAAAACCTGGCTATGACTGGCAGCTACCAACAACCTTCGGTAGGCTAGAACGGGTTAGCGGTAGGCGCATCCACCGCGTCGATCACAAGATAAAGGAGCAGGCAATGTCCCAGGACGCCCGCGAGAAGGCCCGCCAAATTGCGGCTAAACAATCAAAACGCGGCAATGTCGCGATGAACCGTCGATGGATACAACTTACCGTACTCGGCGTAGTCGTTGTTATTGTTTTCGTTATTGGCTTTGTTTATATCAATGGTCAGAACAATAAAGTACCCGAATCGGGTCCTGTGCCTGCGAGTTCGAATGAGTACGGCGGAATTGTGCTGACTAAGGACGGAATCGTCCAAAACTCCTCAACACGAGACACCCGTAACTATAAGGAACTAGGGGACTCTAACGCCTCCTACACCCCCTCGGTGAATGGTACCCCGCAGGCGGGCAAGAAGCTGCCACTCGGCGTTCAGTCGGCAGATGAAGCCTCTAAGAACGGCAAACCGGTGCGCGTAACGATCTTCCAGGACTACAATTGCGTGCACTGCCATGAGTTTGAGGATCAGTACGGCGAGGAACTGAAGAAACAGGTTCAAGAGGGTAATATCGAACTCGAAATCCGTAACTTGACCTTCCTTGATCAGAATTCACCCACCCAGTACTCGGCACGTACCGCTAATGCCGCATACGCCGTCGCTAACCAGGTGAGTGCAGATAAATTCTTGGACTTCCAGAAAGAACTGTTTAGCCACCAGGGAACCGGCGACCTGAACAACCAGCAGATTGCCGATATAGCATCTAAATACGGTGCAAATATCGGTTCGGATATGAACGATAACAAGTGGCGTTCTCTTGTGGATGTTGTGACCGCAGAATCCTCGAAGAATGACATTGGGGGCACCCCGACCGTTTTTGTGGATGGTGAACAATACACCAGCAATGACTTCACTGGCTTCCTGAAGGGGAAGATCGACGCCAAGAAGAATAACAATAACCCGCAGCAGTAATATAAAAGGATTCGCCCGCAAGCACTAAGCCTGCGGGCGAATCCTTTCTATTGTGTTTTAACCTCAAAGGATACTGACACACTAGTCTAAGATTCCAATGCATGATTTTGCATGAGAGGGCATCTCTGTTAAGGCTCATCGACCGTCTAACATTTTCTGAGCCGTATGAACATAGTTCGAAATCTAAAAGACTCAAAAAGTATAGTGATACGGGAAAACAGCGTTTAAGCAGACACATATAAAAACAGTGAACACGATAAACTTTCATAACATCCACTTTTGAATTAGCATCCCTGTGCGTTTGCTGTACACTAGAAGACGTTGCCTCCTTAGCTCAGCTGGCCAGAGCATCGGTCTTGTAAACCGAGGGTCACCGGTTCGAATCCGGTAGGGGGCTCCACGAAAGTCCTGATTCATGCGTTACGCAGCTGATGCGTTGAATCGGGACTTTCCCCTTACAGGTCGTTAGCATTACATGAGACCACACACACCGATTTACAGAGCAGCACAGGACACGCGATATTATGGCAGCAGGTCAACCCGCAATGCATCAGCAAGCGGCGCAAACCCCGACTGTATCATCACCCTCAAACTCTTACCCCCTCGAAAACTTTATTGAAACTCGGGGATTCCGCCCCGAAATTCAGGGTCTGCGTGCATTCGCAGTACTCCTGGTAGTGCTATACCATGTCTGGTTTGGCAGGGTATCCGGCGGCGTGGACGTCTTTCTATTCATCTCGGCGTTCCTGCTCTCACTCTCGAATATGCGCAAAATCAACGAGGGCAGGCCGCTTAACCTCTTCACATACTGGCTACACGTGTTCCAACGCTTGCTTCCGGTAGCGACCGTAACCATCGCGGGAACGACCATAGCATCATTTTTTATCCTACCGCCAAGCCGCTGGGCCGATATGCTCGCGGATGCGAAGGGATCCCTCTTCTACTACCAGAACTGGCATCTTGCTTTTAACTCGGTAGATTACTATGCGCAAAACGCAGCATCGAAAACCCCGTTCCAGCACTTCTGGTCGCTGTCTATTCAGGGACAGATTTTTATTCTGTGGCCGTTGCTCTTCGCGCTGGTCGCATACCTTGTGCATCGTTTCCGCTGGAATCTGTTCACGACAACCATTTTGGTTTTCGATACGGTTTTTGTGGCATCTTTGACGTTTTCGATTATTGAAACCGAGACAAACCAGGGGTTCGCATACTTCGATACCCGCACCCGTCTCTGGGAATTTGCTGTCGGGACGCTGCTCGCCATGGTAACCCTCAAATGGAAGGCCCCTGAGAAGGCGCGCGTCATCATGGGGTGGATCGGCGTTTTTGGGCTTGTGACCTGTGGCGCCTTCCTGCCCGTGCAGCGCTCCTTTCCCGGATTCTTAGCGCTGTATCCAGTAGTTTCAGGTGCTCTCGTCATTATGGCGGGCCGTACCAACAGTCGGTGGGGTGTAGACCGCTGGCTGGTCTCTAAACCTCTGCAGAGTCTCGGCAATATCTCCTACGCCCTGTACCTGGTGCACTGGCCCATCCTGATCTTGTACAGCACCGCTGTAGAGAAACCCCACGTGAATTTTCTTGAAGGAACCGCCATTATTGCGGTATCTATTGGCTTAGCTTGGGTTCTGATCCAGTTCGTGGAGAAACCGCTGCGTTACCGTAAAGACCCTTTCATTCCCTGGCTGATGAAAATACTGCGGTTTAAGAGGGTTTTCGCGGTCAAAACATGGGCCGATCAGCTTGCCTTCCTAGCCGCAACCTTTTTACTGGCAGGAATACCTCTTGCCGGTGCGCAGGCGTGGGTGAACTACTCCAATACTCAGGCGAGTATTCAGGCAGAAACGCAGACCCAGACTGCAACCGATAATCACCTAGGTGCTCGCGCCATCGGCACCGATCAGGCGCTCATGCACGACGACCCTATCCCTAATGGTGATTTGAAGAATCAATACGAGATGTTGAGCGACGGCAAATGCGAAGGCAATTTTGCCCTCTCTCATGACTCGCTTAAGAAGTACTGCTCTTCGCAGAAGAACGGAACAGATGATTCGCCGCTTATGATGGTCGTCGGTAACTCCCACGCGGAACAGGCAATGGCCATGTTCAAACCCGTTGCCGAGCAGTCCAAAGTTAATATGCAGTCGATCCTCTTGGGCGGATGCCAGTATCCGCAGCAGGATGCATCATCCTCGAACGAGTGCGCCGAGTTTAACCGGGACGTTACCGAAGAAATTCTGCAGCGTAAGCCGCAGACCGTGGTGATTATCGCAACCATTGCGGAGGCGCGGTCTAATGAGGAGCGCATCGACCCGGCCCTGGAGGAAACGGTCAAGAAGTTCACGGACGCTGGAATACAGGTGGTCGGTGTGCGCGATAACCCGCGGTACGACTACAACGTATACGAATGCGCACAAAAGGCAGGAGACGACCTGGAATCCTGCGCGCGCCCGGTCTCTGAGAAACTGGCTGAAAAGAACCCCGCCCAAGAGGTCTTTGACAAATACAAGGATAAGGGCGCGGTGCTGGTAGATATGACTGACCTGTACTGCCCGGAAGGAATGTGCCAACCGGTTGTCGGGAACGTCTACGTGTACATAGACGAGAACCATGTGAGCAAGGCATACGGGCGTACTATGGCGAAAACTATGCTTGAACGCGCCGCCAAGGGCGGCTGGATACCCACTGGCATGCTCTCGCTCTAAACACGTGCCAAGAATATACGATGCCGTGTCTTCTTAGTGGAAGGCGCGGCATCGGTACGTCTGAAGCCTCGGTGAACGGCGGCCGCCGCACGTTTACTATGCAGCGATGAAGTTTCATGTGCATATTTTGCAGACATCATATAAGTATCATGATCATGCAGGGGAGAAGGAACGACGTGTGCTCGTTGAAGGTGAAGGGACTCTCTGGCTAAGGTCTTCACACGGGACATGAAAAAGCTTTCATTCATACGCAGGAAGATACACACTCTTAGGCCCGGTGTTAGTAGGTGCCGTGATCGTGGTATGCGCTGATTCTGCAGCCGCAAACCTATTCCGGCATATAAAAGTTCTGTAGGCATTTTTATGGCGTCTTCAGTACCCTCATACTTATCTGGTTGCTCGTGCAGAACCGAAAGGAAGGTAAATCATGAAAACCGTAACTGAGCGTACTCTGCGCGTAGACAACGTGAGCCTAGGATACGGCGCACAGCCTATCGTCAAAGACCTGAGCTTAGAATTCCCGCAGGGCAAGGTCACCGCCATTATCGGCCCCAACGGATGCGGTAAATCCACGCTTCTGCGGGGTGTTTCGCGACTCTTGCATCCCCTTGACGGCGAGTTTTTGCTCGATGGTAAGCCTACGCATCAGTACTCCATGAAGGGGTTCGCACGCATGGTCGGGCTTATGCCGCAGCATCCTATTGCGCCTGAAGGCATTACTGTTGCCGATTTGGTTTCGCGGGGGCGCTACCCCTATCAAGGGCTTTTCAAACGTAATAGCGCCGAAGATGATGAGGCGGTAGCCTGGGCCCTAGAGGCCACCGATACGATGTCGCTCGCCGAACGCCAAGTAACCGAGCTTTCCGGCGGTCAGCGCCAGCGTGTGTGGATTGCGATGGCGCTTGCGCAGGAGACCGATATTCTGCTGTTGGATGAGCCGACCACGTACCTTGACCTGGCGCATCAGGTGGAGCTGCTGGATTTACTGGCGGACCTGAACGAAGAACGCGGCACCACCATGATTATGGTGCTGCACGAGCTGAATCTCGCCGCTCGCGTTGCAGACTATCTGATCGCCATGAAGGACGGGCAAATTGTCAGTCGCGGATCTGCTCACGAGGTGCTGACCTCCAGAAATCTTAACGATATTTTTGGGCTCAAAGCCAAGGTTGCTGATCCGTTTAGTGACGGGAGCGTGGTGGTGGTGCCGCATCATCGGTATGCGCACGCTTCGCAGAAGATACTGGACGACGTGAACCCGTGAAATAAGACTTATGAAACAGGAGCGAGAAACCCGAACAAAACGCGGTTACGGTATGTTTGAGTTTGCTGCACGGATTGGTTTGCCCTGCCTGAAACCGCACGCAGCTGGATGTCTGCGGTCGATACCTAAGACAGACATATTATTCATGGGATACTGGCGGGTAGATAAAACCAAAAGTTAGGAAGTACCTACCATGCTCAAACTCGATAAAAATGCCAGATTGCACGGCGAACCTGTGCGTTATGTGGCGATGGGCGACTCGTTTACCGAAGGCGTGGGTGATGTCGATACCGACCGCCCCAACCAGGTGCGTGGCTGGGCAGATCGCGTTGCGGAAGCTATCGGCTCAGTCGATGCTCAGGCGCAGTACGCTAACTTGGCGATCCGCGGGCTTTTGATGCACCAGATTGTCGATCAGCAACTGGAGGCAGCCTTAGAACTGAGACCGAACCTTGTTAGCTTCTACGGCGGCGGCAACGACATTATTAGCCTAAACGTGAATATAGATGAGATTATCTCGCACGCAGAGCGAGCCTTTGCGGCTCTGCGCGCGGAAGGAATCGAGGTTCTGACGATTACGGGCCTAGACGTGAAGGGAGAGGGACCCTTTGCTCGGACCCGCCCGCGTACCGCCCTGTATAACGAGCTTCTACGCACGGTGGCGGATAAATACGGTGTGCACATTATCGATTACTGGCGTATGGACGATTTTCTGGATTGGCGGCTGTGGGCTGACGACCGCCTGCATATGAATGAGTTGGGGCATCAGCGCTTTGCATACCATGTGCTGACGCAGTTTGGGCTGGGGCATCTGGCGCAGGATGTGAACCTTATCGCCGGTGAAGAAGAGCCTCCGCCGCTGCGTGAGAGAGTTGCCGAGAGTGCGTATTGGGTAAGAACGCATGCTCTGCCTTGGATGGGTCGGCAGCTGACTGGGCGCAGTTTGGGGGATGGACTAAGCGCGAGGTACCCGAATTTGGTTCCTGCCGCTGGTCTTGGTGAGCCGGTAGAACTCGAAGAATAACCTGCCGTATGCCGTAAAATACGGGTCTGTACGAGTTAAGATGTTAATCTCACATTTAAAATTTCACCGATGTAATTAGATGTTTGTCACATGGATATCGACAAGGGACGAAAATTCCGTCATGAACTACCTTAAACTCCCTTGTGACTTGAGGAAACAGCGAGAACTGGTAGAATAAGCGGGTAACTCTATCGTGACCTTTCGGCGTGCCCGGAAGAAGTCTGTATCAAATGGTTACCCCTCAAAATCCAAAAAATCCTTGGTTTTTAAGGGGAGTTTCTGGCGTGCAGGCTTGCGTGAGTTGCTGGATTTACCTAGAATTTAACGCTGTTCGTAGTGGTGGAAACGCCTCTCGACACTAAATTATGCTTCACCGTTTTTCCCGCGGCGGGGATTGACATCTGGATCTCACCCAGATGCCGGTCTCAAACACTCTAGCCCGGAGAATAACCCGGTGCTTCTACATTGGTGACGGGACGTACGAGTAACATCGACTGCGCATCCGTCAGAAAAGTCAATCAATAAGGAGTGAAACATGGCAGCAGTCTGCCAGGTGACCGGAGCTGTTCCCGGCTTTGGACACAGCATTTCGCACTCGCATCGCCGCAATAAGCGTCGATTCGATCCGAACGTTCAGAAGAAGACCTATTGGGTTCCTTCGCTTCGCCGTAAGGTGACCCTGAACGTGTCCGCTAAGGGCATTAAGGTTATCGATGCTCGTGGCATTGATGCCGTGGTCGCAGAAATCATCGCACGCGGGGAGAAGATCTAGTACATGGCATCCAAGGCTAAGGACCTGCGTCCTATTATCAAACTCAAGTCCACTGCAGGCACCGGGTACACCTATGTAACCCGTAAGAATCGCCGCAATAATCCTGACCGTATGGTGCTAAAGAAGTACGATCCCGTGGTTCGCAAGCACGTTGACTTCCGAGAGGAGCGCTAGGAATGGCTAAGAAGTCAAAGATCGCTCGTAACGAGCAGCGCAAGGTCATCGTAGCTCGCTACGACGAGAAGCGTCGAGAACTGAAGAAGACGCTGGTGAACGAGAACGCTACCCCCGAGGAGCGCGAAGCAGCACGTGTAGCTTTGCAGAAGCTACCCCGCAACGCATCTCCCGTCCGCGTTCGCAACCGTGACCAGATCGACGGTCGTCCGCGCGGTACCTTCCAGAAGTTTGGTATCTCCCGCGTACGCTTCCGCGAGATGGCACACCGTGGCGAATTGCCCGGTATTACTAAGTCAAGCTGGTAATTTCTGGTATTTTGTACCTAGGCGAGTTATTTTTCCTCGTGAAAAGCAGCTCGACTTAGTCTGAAAAAGATAAGTCTCAGGAAGGGGCACCCCAAATGGCTAAGAACCGTACCGAACTTGTTGCAGAGGTAGCAGAGAAGTCTGGCAAGAGCCAGGCAACCGTGAACGCAGTGCTCGACGCAGTGTTCCAGGCTTTCGAGACCTCCGTCTCTAAGGGCGAGAAGATCACCATCCCCGGCTGGTTGGCTATCGAGCGTACCGACCGTGCAGCTCGTACTGGTCGCAACCCGCAGACCGGTGAAACCATCCAGATTCCCGCTGGTCACGGTGTGAAGCTGACCGCAGGCTCCAAGCTGAAGGCAGCAGTCGCTACCAAGAAGAAGGCCACCAAGGCCACCTCCAAGAAGAAGAAGTAACTTCTTGAGACTTCTAGGACCTGATAGGGGCTCCCACCACACGGTGGGAGCCCCTATGTTTATGGTTTGTTTTCTCTATCTGAGAGCTTCTGCCTCGTGATAACGCCCGATACCAAACTCCGTTTGAAAAGGTTGTCAGGACGGGATAAACTACCGGGGACGGAATCTTATTCTTCTAAGAACTTCACATTGAACATACGCATCGCAACATTACGCTGTAATACCTTTCGCCCCCAAGAAAAGCGGGCAACACCTTGTCACCTAAAAGTCTCAATCAGGTTAGCTAAAATAGTAGTAAGTAATGTTGCAGCCTGAAAATATATCCTGTTATGACACAGAAACACTCAGAAAGACATACCGTGACCATCGTACCGAGAAAGTATAGCGCTCTTCCGTTAGCCCTTGCAGGGCTTGGTCTGTTGAGCGCGTGTGCATCCTCCGAACCTCAGGATCCGGTGACTCCCGCCGTGGTGACAGTGACTGCATCCCCCTCAACACATGGTACGGCTGCGGAACCTTCACCTTCGGCAACCTCTAACCCCTCGGCAGATCCCTCTCATGCCCCCGCCGCGCCCCAGGGTAATGGGGGAGGAGGAAATACCGCTGGCGGCTCGGTGAATGGTGATACTAATCAGAATCAGCCCGGAACCGGCGGGAACAATACGCCCGCGCAACGTAACAATGGTGGATCTCCAACCGAACCCAAGGTGAATGTGAATGGTTCCTGGACCCACACGAACTCCGAAGGCGATAAAATCACCGTTGAGACGAGCGGCGCGTGGGAAGTTATCAAGAGCGACGGCGAGGTCATTAGAGTGAGCGCAAGCGGCGCATGGACCCAGACCGACCATGACGGCGAGGTTATCACGGTTAACGCCGACGGTTCGTGGTCAGTCTCCGAGAACGGCATTGTTGAGGATGGAGAAGATCGGCCTGAAACCCCTACAATTCCTGGAAAACCCAATAGTTCGGAGGCGGCAACTCCGGTAACCCCTGCAACTCCGCGTTAAAACGCGGTTCTGTGCGGAAAACTGATATACACAACATACAACTATGAACGATATAAATATATAAGTATTATTAAATACTTTATATATAAACTTTATAAGTATTTCACCCTGTTCTCAAAATATCTATAAATCAAACAGTTCTTGCACAAAGATCTCTGTGGTCGGTTGCTCGGGTGATACTCTACTAAGCTGAGCTTTCTTGTGTTTTGGCATTTCTTGTCGTTGAGCGTATGCCTCTTGATGCGCGAATGAAGTTTTTCCTTGTGGGGCAGGGGTTTGCGTGTCGGGAGGATAGAGATCTTCACATAGAACTCTCGTAAGTGTAAAGAAAATATATATAAAAATGCTGATTAACTTTAATTCGTAGTTTCACGTCCGAGATTTTGAAGTGTTTCCCAAGATATTCTTGGGGGTACCCGCAGAAATTAACGTGATATTTTTCAAGAAACGTGTTAATGGATAGCTTCAAGATGCAGAACACCTTTAGAATAGATGTATCCCTCCTTCCGGAAGGACTATTTATCCCGCAACGACGCTCTTCAGTGGGGATCGCTATAACACCATATTTTTCGGTGCTGTGGTGTGCTCATGCTGAACGTCTGGGTGGTCGCAACGGGACGTCATCACCGGTTTATAGAAAGAAATGCAATGAGCATGAAGAGAACCTACGCCGTTGTATCGGTGGCTGTGGCGAGTATTCTTGCCCTGAGCGCCTGCGGCTCCTCAAATGAGGCGTCTTCCTCCGTAACGTTATCGCCCAACAGCAGCTCCTCAAGCTCAAAATCTTCTCCCACGAAATCTAAGTCTCCAAGTCCCAGTTCCTCGGCGAGTTCATCCCCTTCCGCGACGGCGACTGAAACCGCAACCCCCGAACCTGCGGATGCTACTCCCTCTTCAACCGCCGAGAGTAATACTACAGGTGAAGCCGTGAATGCTCCCACGCTCACGGATGCGGCAACAGCCCCCGAATCTCCGGCTGCTAATTCTCCTGAGGAAAGCGCAGCAGCTGGTGGTGTAGATGCGAATAAGGATGTCGATGAAGCGGCGAAGCCGGCTGACGGCTCTGCTGGAAGTAACTCTGGGCAGCAGGGAAATTCTGGAGGTCAGGGAGGAGCAGGATCCGTAAATAAAAATGGCGGTTCGCAAGGATCTACCGGCAACAAGGGAAATGGCGGTGCTTCTAGTATCAAGGTGAACCGCGATGGTTCGTGGTCTCAGACCGCTGCGGATGGAAGCACTATCAAAGTTGATTCCGATGGCTCGTGGAAACGCAAGAATGCCGATGGAACCCGAATTCGTGTGTACGACGACGGATCGTGGGTGCAAAAGTATCCGAATGGAAGCGAATTCGGCGTCACCGATAACGGCGAATGGTACTCCTCTAATGGATGGCGAATCTCGTCCTACACGCCCCCAGCGCCCACATATCCTGGACGGGGGACGGCTCGTCCAGCACAGCCTAAGCGCGCTGTTTGGCAGGGGCGCGGGTAATAAAAACGGCTGACTTCCTGCCCTGAGATGGGAAAACACGTGAAAACTGCAAAAATTATAGCGAGTCTTGCTCTGGCATTTGCTTCTGCTCTGACGCTAAGCGCTTGCGTTGCTCATAGCTCCAGCGGTTCGGCCGCCTCTCCATCGGTGTCGAAAACCCCTAAGCCTTTTCCGTCCGTAACGGTACGCAGTATGGAGGAACAAACCACACAGGTTTCCTCGGATGGTTCATGGTCTTATGTATCCAATGATGGTTTGCAGGTGAAAGTCAATGCTGACGGTTCTTGGACTAAAACCGGGATTATGGGCGAGGAAACTGCGGTGTTGGCAGATGGGTCCTGGATCCATAAAGCTCGAACCGAGATTGCAGAGCAGGGAACAGTGCAAGGCTCCCAGGCTAAGGTGCAGGCGGATGGTGGCTACACGACTGTGAAGAAGGGTGGACAGCCCGGAACTGCGAAACCCACGGTTCCTCAGATACCTGAAAAACCTGCAAACCCTCAGGCGGTAACGCCTAAGACCCCGGTTGAGCCCTCGTATGCTCTGCAATAGTTTGTGACTGCGACCTCTGTCGTGAGGACTTTCAGGAACCGAAGCGCCGCATCCACAAGGCTAGGATGCGGCGCTTCGGCTTTTCATCTGCCTGCGATAAGAGCCTGTGGTACGGGGGTATACCCCCACCCCTTTACTTCCGCGGGAATTTGGGGGCCTGAAATAGGTATAAAAAACCTTAAGAAAATTTTTAAGTTTCTTAGGTTAAACACAGGTTTACATAGGCTCAACATAGCTAGAACCAGTAGAATAAAGGTATTCCCGGGCAGGGCATAGCCCTGTAATTTCAGTCTTGTGACGCGAAATTTTCGGGTACTGAATAGTAATTCATCATCAGAAAGACTACGCACATGATCACCAAGAAAACTTCCGCCCTTCTTTCTCTAGCTGTAGCAGGCGTTGTAGCCCTCAGTGCATGCGGCGCCAATAACTCCAATAATGCTTCGAGCTCTTCATCGGCATCCGCCTCTGCATCTGAGACTCCCAAGGTCTCCGTCTCCGATGGTTCGGTCACTGTGAATAATGGTGATACCTCTGTCACCGCTGGAGCTGACGGTAATATGCAGATGAAGAGTGGCGATGCCACGGTATCTGCTGGTACTAACGGCGGAATGCAAGCGGATAACGGCTCGGGGTCGAGTGCATCCGCATCTACTAGCAATAATGGCGGCGGGGCCGGTTCGCATACTGTTGTATCTGATGGGTCGTGGACTTACACTGAAGCTGATGGTGATAGTGTCGTTGTGGCTTCCGACGGCTCATGGGTTCGCACCGAGACTGATGGTGATATTACCACTGTGAGTTCCGATGGCTCATGGACTGTTATAGATGGTCGTGATGTAACAGCTGTAGACGCTAGTGGCAGCTACACCGTTCAGGAGGATGGCAAGCCGTCCACTAAGAAGCCAAGCCTTCCGGATCTGCCCAATAAGCCAAGCGACTCTAAAGCTGTAACTCCTAAGTCCCCGGTTCAGCCAACCACTGCCGGCTAGATTATCCTATGTAAAGAGCCGATATGCCGTGCGTTGCCTCTGACGCGCTACGGTAACTACTGGTCTAGAAGGCTCCACCCGGACGTAGCATCACGGTATACGGCGCGATAATTCAGTGGTGCGCATCCTTACGATAAGGATGCGCACCGCTTTGGTGTGTGGATAAAGGGCGGCAAAATAAAAACCCCGAAACCATAAGAGACGCTTGTATAAGCGCAAGGTATGCTCTAAGTTTTCTGAGGTCTAAGAGAAGGGTAAATATTTTAAAATATTAATTAATTTTAATAACACAAGGAAATACAGTTAATTGTTTGGGTTAGAAATGAGTATGCGTTAAAGGGTCTATTTATTGCTCTTAGCATAAAAAGAGCCACAGGGAGGGGAAAATTCCTGAAAAATACCGTCAGTGTGTGAGAGAGTTGAAAACCAGTCAATAATCACCGGCAGAAAGGATAGGCGTATGATCGCCAAGAAGACTTCCGCTTTTGTATCCCTGGCTGTTGCGGGCATGGTGGCGCTGAGCGCCTGTGGCTCGGACAATTCTAACGGCTCCTCCTCAAGCTCTTCCGCAGGAAGCGGGGCGTCCGATTCCGCATCGGCAAACTCTTCCGCTTCCGCTTCCGGCGGCTCAGACTCCTCGAACGCTAGCGGTGGCGCCAGCGGCGATGCTTCGGCAAACTCCAGTGCCGGTTCTGATGCTAGCGGCGGTGCAGACTCAGAGAAGGGGTCTGGTAGCGGATCTAGCGACGGCGCGGGATCGGATAATAAGTCTGGTTCCGATTCTGGCTCACAATCAGGCAGCGAGGGCGGCTCCGGTGGAGGCTCAGGTGCTGAAGGTGGTGGCGGCGCTCAGGGCGGCGCACAATCGGGCAGCGGTGACGGATCAGGTGGCGGAGCGAACGGTTCTGGCGCTGAGGGTGGCGGCGGTGCCCAGGGCGGCAACGCTCCTAACTCTGGCGGCGGTGCTGCCGGCCCTGACGGTAGCGGCGCACAGGGTGGTGGCGCCAATGGCGCTCCCGGTTCTGAGGGATACGTTCTGGTCTCGGAAGACGGCTCTTGGACTGCTACTGAACCCGACGGCGATACGGTCACGGTATACTATGATGGCTCTTGGACTAGGACCGATGCTTCCGATGGTCACACCGATCTGGTGGGCATCGATGGCTCCTGGGTTAAGAACGAAGGCAATACGGTGACGGCTGTGCAGTACAACGGTGCCTACAACGTGATGGTTAACGGTCAGGCTACGTCCGAAAAACCCACCGACCTGCCGGATCTTCCCGTGGTTCCCAATACTCCGGGAGCGGTAACTCCTAAAACGCCTCTCAACCCGACCACTGCGGGTTAGCACCTGCAGATGGCCGTGAGGCGGCTGTGTAATCTGGCGCGCATCCTTAGTTTTTGAGGATGCGCGCCTTATTTTTGCTAAAAATACGGAAGATATAAATATGATGGGGGAATTTAACCGTTGGATATGCAATTAAACTACATAATTTTATGCACGCCATTTCGAAAATATTTATGGAAATGCAATGTATTTACGGCTCATAGCATAAAAACGTTCCGCACCTGGGATAAATCCCTGAAAAATACTTTAGGTGTGTGAGAGGGTGGGTTTTGAACCAACAATTACCGGCAGAAAGGATAGGCGTATGATCGCCAAGAAGACTTCTGTTTTTGTGTCCCTGGCTGTTGCTGGCGTGGTGGCGCTGAGCGCATGTGGCTCTGGCAGCTCCGGTGGTGACTCCTCCTCAAGCTCATCCTCAGCATCTACATCGTCAAGTTCATCAGCCTCGCAGGGATCCGTGACCACGGACAACGGCGGCACATCAGGCGACTCCGGTTCAGGCGGCGGCTCGGGCGCAGAAAATAATTCTGGCGGCGGCTCACAGATGGAGAATGGCGGCGGATCCGGCGGCGGCACTGGTTCAGACCCTTCAGCTGGCGGCAACATGCAGACCGGTGAGAGCGGTACCGGTGGTCAGATGCAGACGAAGCCCGGCAGCGAAGGTGGAGCCCGTATGGATAACCCGCCGGAGGAACAACAGCAACAGCAGCCCCAGCAAGGGCAGCAACAGCAGCAGCCTCAGCAGGGACAACAGCAGCCTCAGCAACAGCAAAAGCAGTAACCTGAGGCATTCGCCCCTCTGCGGCGGTATGCTGCCGCCGAAACAGGCGAGTTTCGGCGTATCTGTGTATATGGCGCGCATCCTTGAACGTGAGGATGCGCGCCATTGTGGCGCTCAAAACGTTAACCAGCCGAACATGTCACATCTTCGCTGTGAAATACCTGGTCAGCTGACAAACCGGTAGAATGTGGGATATTGACAGGTTGCGGGTACACCCGCATATGACGACTACGAGCGAGGGGGCGGAACATGCACACACGCGCAAAGACGCGCCATCATGCCCGCCTTCTCGCCGTCAAAGACTGTGCTGAGCAGGAATCATCGCCGCGTGAGGTACAGTCAGCAACCGCTACTAGGCGAGGCGCCCGTGTGATGCGTGCCTGGCTTATCTCGGCATCTGCGGTTCTGCTGGGCTCGGCAGGGCATACTCTCGCCGGAGGCGGCGCCGCGCATCCGATAATTCTTGCGCTTTGTACCGCGTTAGGGGCGCTTGCCGCTCTGGGACTTCTAGCGCTTCTCGAACGTATAACGCGCTCACGGCAGCGAGCCCTCTACCTGGGCACCGCAGCAGGCGCCCTCACGGTACAAACCCTGCTCCACGGTGTTTTCAACCTATCCCACGGATCCGCTCAGGCGGCGCATCGTGTGGCGGCGTTGCAGGGAAACCACGCGCACGGTCATGCACATGCGCCCGGAACACCCCTCGCCCTTGAACACGGGAATGGGCTCAGCCACGCCGTCGCCCAGCACGCTACCGGTACTATGATTGGGGTGCACGCTCTTGCAGCCCTGCTAAGCCTTATACTTTTGCACCGTGGTGAACGCGCCCTCGCGCAGGCATTGTGGGCTCTGCACTGTTATCTGAATACACGTTTGCAGTCCGCTCTGCGCGTTCCGGTGCTGGCGCCGCTTCCTGTCTTCCCCCGTATATACGGACGTTTTGTCATATCCGTTTATCTTCGTCGGCTGATGCTGGCGTTCTCCCGCGTGGAGCGAGGACCGCCTGCAGTCTTGGGAAATCCCGCGTAACCCCAACCATCGCCCGTGCTACGAGTCTGCCCACCGGCTGGCTTGTGTGAGTGTTATACACCTTCCTCGACTAAAACCGAGCGTGAAGGTGCATGCGGTATGGGCATTCGATGCAGATAAAGGATTTACACATATGCGCACCATGATGCGTACCCTGGCGGCGGTTTTGCTCGCCAGCCTGATGCTTTTCGGCGGTGCCGCAGCGCAGGCGCATGACGAACTAGTCTCTTCCGACCCCGCCGCGAACGCAACTTTGACGCAGGCACCTGCCGAGCTGAACCTGACCTACAGCGCGAACCTCATGAATATTGAGGGCGGAAACCGCGTGCGCGTGGTCGATTCGACCGGCGCATCCGTAGCTGAAGGCGAACCACAGGTGAAGGGAACGACCGTTACCCAGCCGCTCAAGATCAAGGATGCGAGCGCCGACGAGACCTATACCGTCACCTGGCGCGTAGTCTCCTCGGACGGGCACCCTATTCAGGGAACCTATACGTTCAGCGTTGGCGCAGGTAAAGCCGCAGCGCCCTCGCAGGATGCGGGCACCGGCGAATCTTCGCAGGCCGCAGCTGATACCCAGAACTCCACTAAGTCAGATTCCGATTCCGGGGTGAATTGGTGGCTGATTGGCGGCGGTGTAGGTTTCTTCGTCGTGCTGGCCGTGGGGATTCTCGCCCTGCTCAAAAAACGTTCCGCATAATATCTTGTACGTTCGTGACGTTACTGGGCAGCTTCCGGACGTCACGCCCATTGGCAGGCGCCGCATCGGGATCTTCCCGCAGATTGCGGCACGCGCGATTAAAAGTCGCAGAATAATCGAACGCCGCGAACTGTTGCATGTGCCTGCCGAAGAATTATTCGCACACACAGGCGGGTTTTACCGCCAGAAAAGAGTAAAAGATCATGAAAAAATTTCAGGCTCACCACAAGCTGATGGCTTTGAGCTCCGTAGCTCTCGCTGGGATTCTTACCCTGAACGCTTGTGGCTCTACCAACACGAACTCTGATTCGAGCGCATCCGCAACGAGTTCTTCCAGCGCAGCGGCAAGCGGTTCGGCACAGTCGTCTTCAGGCCCGATCAAGATTGAGAACACCTGGGCTAAGGCAACCGACGGTGGTATGACCGGCGTTTTCGGCAAGATTACCAATACCAGCGATCACGATGTGAAGGTCGTCTCAGCAACCTCGACTGCGACCGACGAAGTGCAGCTGCATACCACGGTTAAGGACTCTAACGGAAGCACCAAGATGCAGCAGGTGCAGGAATTCACGGTGAAAGCGGGGGAGACCCTGGAACTGAAGCCCGGAGGCAACCACATTATGCTGATGGGTCTGAACTGCTCGCTCTCGGCGGGTGCCAGCACCACGGTCACCCTCAAGACTGAGGACGGCGCAACCCTGGAGTTCAAGCCTGAGGCACGCGACTACTCTGGCGCTAAGGAAGAATACCAGGGCGATGCGCAGTCCACCGGCTCAGCTTCGGCGGACGCATCCGCATCAGCTTCGGGTGACTCCCATGACGGACACGAGCACAGCCACGAGCATGGTCACGGGGATGGCGAGCACTCCGATCATGAGCATAATCATGGGGATGGCGAGCACTCCGATCATGAACATGGTACGCACGAACACGGTGAGCACAGCGACCACGACCATATGAGCGGCGAAGCCTCGGGGAGTGCATCCGCAAAACCGCAGTGTAAGTAGCCGCAGCGCTCGGCAACGGGTGTTCTGAACACATCCACCGAGCCTATGCAGGATGCGCGGCGCACGAAACCGCAACATTTGGGGGACTGGCACCGTGCATCCTGCCTCACTCAACTGAAGCGCCGATAGCGCGCATGAGAGATAGCCGCAGGCATAGAGGAATGAAAGATTATGACGGCGGAGAATGACAAGATGGGTACCCCACAGCCTCCGCATGAGCCTTCTTCGACGGAGGCCAACGAGCCGCAGGAGGGTACCGCCGGGATCTCTGAAGGAACGGCAGCTGCGGACTCTTCACGGCATCAAGGCGCCCGGTCTGTGGAATCTTCCGGGGTGCGTCGCCGTACAGCGCTCGCCGGTGCTTTCCTGGGGGTGGGGACCGGTGTGGCCGTTGGCGCCGGGGCACGCGGGCTGATAACGCCGGAGCATGAAACTGGTGCGCCCGAGGCCGTATCCGCGCAGCAGATGCTGACCACTCAAACTGTGAATTTTTATGGCGATAAGCAAGCCGGAATTATGACCCCGGCACAGGCTCATGCGCGTTTTATTGCTCTTGATCTGAACGATGGGCTGGATGCTTCTGGGGTGCAGCGTCTGTTGAGGATTTTGACCTCCGATGCGGCCGCCCTGACTGCAGGGCAGACTCCGCTGACAGATCAGGAACCTGAGCTTGTGCAGGCTCCCGCACATTTGACTATCACATTCGGGTTTGGCGAAAAGATTTTTGATATTGTGGCACCCGCCAAAAAACCGGCGTGGCTTAAACCTCTCCCAGCGTTCCCGAAGATCGACCAACTGCAGCAGAAGTGGAACGGCGGTGATCTGCTCCTGCAGATTTGTGGGGATAATCTGCTGACGGTCTCGCATGCCCAGCGGATGCTCACCAAAGACACCCGCTCCTTCGGGCGTATCCGCTGGGTGCAAGAGGGCTTTCTGAGCGCCTTCGGTACCGGTCAGGGCACTCCGCGTAATCTCTTCGGCCAGGTAGACGGCACCGTGAATCCGGTCGAAGACCCTCACGAGACACCTGGGCGCGGCGGCGGGTCGGCACACGAGATCGTGTGGGGCGAGGGGAACGCTGAGCAGAAATTCCCGCAGGCCTGGGAACCGGGCGGTACCTCCGTGGTGATTAGGCGCATCCACATGAATCTGGATACTTGGGATGAGGTCGATACTCCCGCTCGTGAAGACGCTATCGGGCGTAAGCTCTCTAACGGCGCGCCCTTGACCGGCAATGATGAATTTGATGACCCCGACTTTGATAAGCTCGATAATCTGGGCTTTGAGGTCATCGCCCCGTATGCGCATATTCGCCGGGCGCACGGCACCGAGCTTGAGAAGAAACCGTGGGAGCGCATCCTGCGGCGCGGCTATAACTATGACGAGCCGGTCTTTAACGCTTCAGGGTTCTCAGAGCACAGGCAGATTAGCGGCGGTATTTCGGATTCGGGGCTGATTTTCGTGGCCTACCAGGCAGACCCGGTAGCGCAGTTTGTGCCTATTCAGAAACGGCTTGAACAACTGGATATGCTTAACACATGGACGGTTCCGGTGGGATCAGCCGTGTTCGCAATTCCTGCCGGGGTACGTGAGGAAGGCGGGTATATCGGCGAAAGCCTTTTCACCTAGCCGCCCAAGATTTACGCGCATACCTAACACGCACCATCGCACGCACCACAGATGAAAAAGAGCTATGGCTACTACGTCTTCACAACCGCAGAAAACCGAGACTGACCCTCAGCGCGCCGCCGTGCGCCCCGGGCTGTCCGCGCCCTGGATTACCGCCTATGTTGGGGTCGGTCTGCTGACTCTGCTGGTCTCGTTAAGGCTAACCCTGGCGAACTCGGCGACCGAGCTTGCCGATGCTGGCGGTTTTGTACGCTGGGCGCTGCCTATTTCCGAGGTTATTCATAATTTCTCGATGGCGACGACCATGGGTGCGCTGATCTTTGCGATGGGAATTATTCCCCGCTATACAGCCGATGCCGCCGGAACACGCCGCGGCAAACGCACCAGGAAAAACGCTGTCGAAAAAGAGTACAAGCCATTCGCCGATGTGCTGAACCTTGCCGCCGCCTCCGCCGTGCTGTGGACTCTCGCAGCGCTTGCCGTTCTGATTCTTTCCTATGCCGATATTTCAGGGCGACCCATTGGCTCTGGCACCGATTACGCCAGTGAGCTCATCAGTTATATCACCACCTTAGATGCGGGCAAAGAAAAAGGTATGACTGTCGTGGTCGCCGCCGTAGTCGCCACCGCTTGTTTCGGGGTGCGCTCGCTCATGGGACTGTTTTTCATCTTCATGGTCTCGCTCGTCGGTATCGCGGATATGGCGCTTTCGGGGCATTCCTCGGGCGGGCAGGACCATATGGGCGCCGTCAACTCCCTGGGACTGCACCTGCTGGGGGTGAGTATCTGGTGCGGTGGGCTGATCGCGCTGGCGTTTATCTCGCGCGGTATTTCGGGTAAGGATGCGGGCACCGGCACCATTGTTGAGGCGCACCGCGGCGAACACACGGCGGTATCTCGTCGCGTGCCGATGGCCCAGGCGGTACTGCGCCGCTACTCGCTGCTTGCCCTCATTGGGTTTATTCTCGTGCTGCTCTCGGGTATTACGAACGCCGGGGTGCGCATGTCGTCGTGGCGGGATTTAGGCACCGACTACGGTAAGATTGTGCTGCTTAAACTGGGGTTAACGCTTCTGCTCGGGGTAATCGGGGCAGCGCATCGGCTTTATCTGATTCCCGCGCTCTCTGCCGGTAAGATGAATGGTACGCGTGCCCTGTGGAGCGCCATCTCTGCTGAGCTCGTGATCATGGGGGCAGCCTCCGGACTGGGGGCTTCGCTCTCACGTACACCGCCGCCGGTTCCGGAAACTCTCGCGCCGGATGCCACGCCGGTGCGCATTATCACCTGGTACGATATGCCGCCCGAACCGCATTTTCAGCGTTGGTTCACCGAGTGGCGTTGGGACTGGTTCTGGGTTGCTGTGCTGGGGTATCTGGCGATTGTATATCTGTGGGCGTTCGTGAAGGTACGTCGTGCGGGTGACTCTTGGCCCGTGATGCGCGCTGTCTCCTGGATTTTAGGGCTGCTCGTGCTGAACTATATCACCTCCGGTCCACCCGCTGTATATTCGCGTGTGCTGTTTTCGGTGCATATGTTTGAGCATATGGTGCTCACGATGGTCGTGCCGATTCTGCTCGTATTGGGTGCGCCCGTAACACTGCTGCTTAAGGCGCTGGAACCCCGCCAAGACGGTACGCGAGGCCCTCGTGAGTGGATTGTGCGCATCGTGCATTCGGGGTGGTCGAAAGTTGTTACACACCCCATTTTTGCCGCCGTAAACTTTGCGGGATCGATTATTATCGTCTATTTCACGCCGCTTTTCGGGGTGATGCTGCGGTACCATATCGGGCACGAATTCATGATGATTCACTTTACGCTCACGGGCTATATCTTCATGCTGGTGCTTATCGGCATTGACCCGATTCCGCACCGCCCCGAGTACCCGATGCGTCTGATTATGCTGATTGCAACCCTGGGGTACCACGCCTTCGTCGGCATATCGATCATGAACTCCAAGGCGCTCCTGGAAGCTTCTTGGTTCGGCAATTTGGGGCGCACTTGGGGTTTGTCGGCGCTGGACGACCAGAAGATGGGCGGCGCGCTGATGTGGGGTATCGGTGAAATTCCGACCATGATCGTGGCGATTGCGGTGGGCTTCCAATGGTCTATGGCAGATAAGAAACTTGCCGCACGCATTGACCGGCAGGCCGACCGCGACGGGGACGCCGAACTGAATGCCTACAACGAGATGTTTGAGCGCCTGCATGAAGAGGATGCGCGCGACAGCTCCTAAACGATTTTCATTCATTCGCTCTTCCAAGCCCCTCGCGAACGCGGTCAGGCTACCTTCGTAGTTAAGCTTTGCCACTGGTGACCGCGTGTGGTGTACCCGCAGCAAAGCCTTTGAACCCGGCCGTTGCTGAACATACTCGCGGCGTAAAAATAAAGGGCGTAGGGGATCCCCAGAGGGACACCCCTACGCCACATAAGACAGGGTATCGGCAGATGAAGCCGTTCGTTATGACTTGAGCGAGTATTCGATGCCGTCGAGCAGAATGGTCATTTTATGCCGCAGCCACTCTAAGGGATCCGAGGTCACCGAATCCCGCAGAATAGTCCGGATCTCTTGACGCTCGGCGGAAGCACCTGGGTCTTGGAAAGACTGCAGGTCGGTTGAGGTGCGCTGCATCTGGTGCTGAATTTCTTCACGTCCGGCGCCGGTTTCAGCAATAAACGCATCGCTGTGTTCAACGCTTCGTCTGCTGTCGATAACCATGTCTAGCAGCATATCGCAGGTGAGAACGGCCTTCTTTGCCGAAAAACCTTGTTTGATGAGAATCACACAAAGCTCTTCGAAAAAGTATGTAGCAATGGGGGGAACGATGCCGCGTGCCACTTCGGTTGCCGCGCCCGGGTATTTCTCAAGGCTGTGCCAGGTATTGAGGGCGTGTGCAGTCAGAACCTCACGCCAGGGACCTTCAAAGGAAGGAACCTCAATACCGGAATAGGCATATTCGAGCCCCATACGTACCAGTTCGTCGCGGTCCGGTGCGTAGCGATATAGGGTGGTTTCCCCTACCCCTAGACGGTCACGAACGGCGGCAAACGTGAGATTGGCAAAGCCTACGTCTAAAACGGTTTTGGCAATCTGCTCACGGGTTAGGCTTGGGGGACGTCCACGGCGGGCTTTGGGTTGGGTCATGGTTGGTTTCCTTGCACGGTGATTGCATATTCATATCTGATAATAGGTCTTTACGAGGCGGAATAAAAATAGCAGTTTGCCCCGGTATCTCAGGGTGAGACAAGAATGAAAATTCTTGTCACCTGATCAAAAAGTCACAGATGTACTAGCCTCGCAGCGTCGCGAGAGCAAGGTTTGCGGGTCCTTCCCCCGAAAAACCGCCTCAAAAACGGTGTGTAACACTCGGTGCTGGTTAATAAGTCAAGCCTTGCCTTATTTATTAGTATGGGTTAGCTTAAGATTACGGGCATTGTGTGGTCCGACCATAACTGTGAATGAACACACACCATACTTTTGCGTTATATCGCGGTATATGACGCTTTGAACCTCGTATAGCAATGAAGCGGCAACCCCGCAGAAAGAAGGCGCCCCATGGTACAACGTCAGTTCCCCAAGCCCAGCGAACTCAAAGAATTTATGACGTTCAAGAAGCCCAGCCTGGACTTCGCCGGGAACCGCCTCGAAAAAGCCCTCACCATCTATGATCTGCGCAAGATCGCCAAACGCCGCACCCCAGCTGCCGCTTTTGACTATACCGATGGCGCTGCCGAAGGCGAGTTCTCCATGAATCGTGCACGCCAGGCCTTCGAGGATATCGAGTTTCACCCCGGCGTGCTCACAGATGTTTCGACCGTAGACACCACTACCGAGGTCCTGGGCGGTACCTCCGCCATGCCTTTCGGTATCGCTCCCACCGGCTTCACCCGCCTGATGCAGACCGAGGGTGAGATCGCTGGCGCCGGTGCAGCAGGTGCCGCGGGCATCCCCTTCACCCTGTCTACTCTAGGCACTACCAGCATTGAGGATGTGCGCGCTGCAGACCCCGATGGCCGCCTCTGGTTCCAGCTGTATGTCATGCGCGAGCGCGAAATCTCCTACGGACTGGTAGAGCGCGCCGCCAAGGCAGGATTCGATACGCTCTTCTTCACCGTAGATACACCCGTTGCTGGCGCTCGACTGCGCGATAAGCGCAACGGTTTCTCTATTCCTCCGCATCTGACGATGAAGACCCTGCTGAACGCAATTCCGCGCCCCTGGTGGTGGTTCGACTTCCTGACCACGCCCAAGCTGGAATTCGCCTCGCTCTCCTCGACCGGCGGC
>ERZ773022.765-NODE-765-length-23916-cov-39.125351_pt1 | contig 23916 bp, 16 predicted proteins | sample MGYA00580839_ERZ773022 | MGnify/ENA primary metagenome ERZ773022 (study PRJEB29015, sample SAMEA2738020) | human oral metagenome | biome: human oral; feature: human-associated habitat; material: dental | place: China | collected 2044 ... | reverse complement strand
CGACGGCCTCGTCCTCGCCGGCGACGTCGTCGAAGGTGACGTCGGGCATCTCCTTGGAGCCGACCTTCGCCTTGGAGCGGCCGAAGCCCATGGCGCCGTTGCGCCCGCCGCCCATGCGGCTCAGGAGCCACCACATGAAGCCGCCCAGCAGCAGGGCGGGCACGAGCAGCTGGATGAGCGAGGACCACCAGGTGGTGGTGGGCACCACGGAGTTGAAGCCGTCCTTGGGGGCGGCGGCCTGGACGAGGCGGTCGACCTGCTCGGCCTGGGCGTCGGTGAAGGAGAACTCGACCTTCTTGCCCACCGGGCGCGCCTCGACGTCCTTCTTCTTGGGCTGGACGTAGGTGGTCTTGAGGTCCAGCTCGACGCGCTGAGTGCCGTCGATGACGGTGATCGACTCGATCGTGTCCGGCTTGTCCCGCAGGAGCGTCAGGCCGTCGGAGGTGTCGATGGTGCGGTAGCCGAACATCGAGGAGAAAACGGCCCAGCCGAGGATGACGACCAGGAGGAAGGGCACCAGCCACAGGAATGGGTTGCCCAGTGTGTCGCGGAGCTTGCGGTCGCGCTTGCTGCGATCGTTCTTGCCGGCCTTGCCCGGCTTCTCCGAGTCCTTGCGGCCGGGCTCACGCCCAGAATCTTTCATCGTGCGGTAAGTCCCTTCAACATACTGATTCCCCAGACGTTAGCGGATAGCACGGCAAAGGTCCCATTGCGCTTGCTCACGTTCGCGCCGGGCGTGGCCGGGAAGATCCGGGAGAGCCGGCCAATTGGAGACCTGCTGGCCCCGAGGACGCACCTGAGGGTTCGAGGACTGCGGCCCGGGGGTGCGCCTGCGGCCCCTATGGTGCGTCCGCGACGACGTCGATGACGCCCATCCCGTAGGCGCTGTGGGAGCCGACGCTGGTGTAGCGGGCCAGGGCCATGAGCTGGGAGAAGACGGCGGTGATGGGGCTGGCGGCGGGGGCGCTGATGCGCAGGGTGCCGACGCTGGCGGGGATGCGGCGGTTGGAGAGGCGTCCGCGGCGGTCGGCACGGGGCATGCCCAGGCCGACGACGGTGCGGCGGGTGTGGTCCTGGGTGATGAGGGCGGAGGTGAGGCGTTCGCGCTCGGGGAGCTCGGGGGCCAGGGGGCGGCACCAGTGGCGCCAGCGCGCGTGGAGGCTGGTGGCCAGGGAGGCGGCGGTGACCTCGGGGACGTGGTGGCCGCGGGAGGTGAAGACGGTGGGGGTGAGCAGGCGGATGTCCCAGGCGGTGGCGGTGCTCTGGGCGGCGAGGTCCTCCCAGTCGGCCTGTTCGAGGACCTGGGCCTCGACGGCGGCGAGCACGGTGGTGGTCTCGCCGCCGTCGCCGATGGGCAGGACGCCACCCCAGGCGAGCCAGGCGTCGAGCGTGTCCAGGAGGCGGTCGTCGAGGAATCGCAGCTCGACGCCGAGGCCGTCCGGGGTCTGGGTCATGTCGCCCAGGCAGTAGGGCTTGGGGCCGGGCTGGTCGTGGGGCGGACGGTGGGCGAGGGCCGGCAGGCGAGCGGCGCGCTCGGGGCTGACGCCTTCGGGGAGGTCGAGGACGCGGCCCCAGGCGGCGTGAAGGCGGCGGGGTGTGGCCTCGACCGGGCCGGGCGCATCGAAGCGGACGAATACGGTGGCGGGCACTCGACGGGGCTCCTTTGCGGCGTGATGAGTGGCGGACATGGCCGTCTACCCCTTACTTCTGGCGACACTACCGGAGGGGAGGCGGCGAACGCGGAGACTTGGGACGTCGACGTTCTTCAGCATCGAGGGGCAGAAGGAGACGGAGAGGAAGGGACCCGGCAGCATGCCGGAACGGCAGCACAAGCGGATAGTGTTCGCAGTCACAGGCGGGAACGTTGACCTTTTGGCTTGACGTCGTTAGAAGTTGGTGGCTGGAGGCACCCGAGGGGGCGTCGGTGGCGCTTGGCGTCAGGACACCGAAAAGTGGTTAAATAGGGGCAGTGCCGGCCGGCCCCGCAGGGTGCTTGCGGAGCCGGTGGCGCTCCTGCCCCCGGAAGTGGCGCAACGACGCCCCTCCCAGAGGCAATGGTCAGAAAGCACCCAGCACCAGAAGGTGCATTAAGACTCTGCGCTCCGGCTGATCCAAGTCGATTAAACCTAAGTCAAAAAGCACCCAGCACCACAAGGTGCATTAAGACGGTATTGATAAGGTCGACTGTCCTCCTCAGCGTCTTTTGTCAGAAAGCACCCAGCACCACAAGGTGCATTAAGACCTATCGACGAGCTCTATAGCTCGTCCCACAAGCGGCAGTCAGAAAGCACCCAGCACCACAAGGTGCATTAAGACTAACAGGGAGATCCGTTTCACTTATAGACCTGGTCAGAAAGCACCCAGCACCAGAAGGTGCATGAAGGCATATGTCGGCATGTGCCGGGACATCGCATGCCGATTTTTACCCTTGTCCGCCAGAATCTCGATATCCTGCCCTTCAGAGCCTCTTCACGTTCCCGCCTTTGAAAGGCCGCAATGATGCGTCCAGCCCCGCCATTACCACCACCATCGTCAACGGCACCACCATCCCCACCTCGCCCGCACCGTCGTCGCCGCCGTTCCGATTGCGCGAAACCGGGCCAGCACCTCGGGGAGGACATTCACCCGCTCCAGCACGCAGCAGGATTTACGTCGTCTGAGGCGGCCACTGGCACTCTGTTCGAGCGCATCAGCTCCCGCGAGGGTCTGGAGGGAGGCTGGCGCATGGTCCTCGCCAAGGACGCCTCCGATGGCATCCTGCAGCGCAAGACCAAGGAGTTCGCCGAGCATCTCGATGACTTCCTCACCGAGCTCTCCGAGTCCCTGCGCTCAGGAACCTACGAACCCGACCCGCTCCTGAGCTTCGGCATCCCCAAGGGCACCTCCGGGGAGGTCCGCACCCTGCACATCCCCTCCATCCGAGACCGGGTCATCGAGCGCGCGGTCGTCAACGCGATCGCCCACAGGACCGACCTCGCCATGTCCCCCTGCTCCTTCGCCTACCGGACGGGCATCGGCACCGACGACGCCGTCGACCACCTCGCCAGGCTGCGAGACACCGGCTACCGCTACGTGCTGCGCACCGACATCGAGGACTACTTCCCCAACCTCAGCATCGAGGACGCCCTGGCCGCCCTCTCCCCCATCGCCGGCTGCCCGCGCACCATCGACCTCATCCCGGCTCATCGCCCGGCCTCGGCGTGCCAGGGGCGAGCGGCGCACCCGCAACCGCGGCATCGCCCAAGGCTCCTGCCTGTCCCCGCTCCTGGCCAACCTGGCCCTGACCGACGTCGACCGGGCCATGGGCGACGCGGGCTACGGCTACGCCCGCTTCGCCGATGACATCGTCATCTGCAGCCCCCATGAACCCGACCTGCTGGAGGCCCTCGAGCTCCTCGACTCCCTCCTGACGCCCAGAGGACTCCGACCCAACCAGGAGAAAACCGCCATGACCAGCTTCGATGAGGGCTTCTGCTACCTGGGCACGGACTTCTCCCGCAGCTTCCCGCCCGTCGACCCCCGCCACGACATCAAGGGCCGCCCCGACCCGGACCAGGTGGTCTACGTCGGCCGCGACGGCGCCCGCGTCCACGTCAGCCAGAACCGTCTCATCGTCGACGGCGCCGACGGTCTGCCGCAGATCTCCATCCCCCGCCGGGCCGTCAGCCGGATCGTCCTCACCGGCGCCGTCGGGCTGTCATCCGGAGCCCGATCCTGGGCGCTGTACAACGACATCGACGTCATCTTCCTCTCCCGCCACGGCGGCTACCTGGGCCAGCTCGCCGGACCCCGCTCGACGGCCAGCGCCCGCCGGCTCCTGACCCAGGCGTCCTTCGCCACCGACAACGATGCCCGCCTCCCACTGGCGCGCGCCATCGTGCGCGCCAAGATGCGACACCAGGTCTCCGTGCTGCACCGCACCGGCCGGCGCAGCTGGGGAAGCGGCGTCGAGACGCCTTGCACCACCATTCGGCAGCTGGCCGACGACGCCAAGCAGGCCGCGGACGTCGACGAGCTCATGGGGCTGGAGGGCGCCGCCTCAACGGCATACTTCGGCTGCCTGTCCGGGCTGGTCCCACCGGACGTCGCCTTCGACGGCCGCAGCCGCCGTCCGCCCAAGGACCTGGCCAACGCCACCCTCTCCTACGCCTACGCGATCCTGCTGGCCGAGTGCACGGGAGCCCTGCTCGCCGCCGGGCTCGAGCCCTCGCTCGGGGTGCTGCACGCCTCCACCGACAAGCGCCCCAGCCTCTCCCTGGACCTCATGGAAGAGTTCCGGCCGCTCCTGGTGGACCGCACCGTCCTGTCTCCCTGCTGCGCTCGAAGCGGCTCCGCCCGGAGCACGCCACCACATCTCCCGACGGCGAGGGCGTGTGGCTGAACAGCAAGGGCAAGAAGACGCTCGTCGACGGGTACGAGGCGACGCTCCAGCGGCAGGTCAAGGGCGCCATGCCCGGTTTCTCGGGTACCTGGCGCCGCCACATCCACCATGGTGCCCAGCTCCTCGGGCGAGCCATCACCGAACCCGGCTACGAGTGGACCGGTGCGTCATGGCGATGATCGTCATCCTCGCCTACGACATCGCCTCCGATACGCGGCGGGCCCGCCTGGCAGCCGCGCTGGAGGGCTGGGGCTACCGGCTCCAGGAGTCCGTCTTCCAGCTGCGGCTGGAGCCCGCCGAGCTCGACGAGGTGCGCCGGCAAGTCACCGAGATCGTCAACCAGGCCGACGACGTCATCCACCTCTACCCGCTGTGCGACTCCTGCCTGGCGCGCAGCGAGGTCCACGGAACCGCGCCCGCGCTCGACGACGCCGGACTGTACCGAGGGGTGTGGTGAGCCGGCGGCACGCCGAGTATGCGCGGCTCACCAGCGCACCCCGCCCCGCCGGCGACGACGACCGTGTCTTGCGCGACGATCAGTGCCGCCGGCCGTGGTGATGAGTGTTGCCGTGATGGCCGCCTTGGCGCCCTCCACGATGCTGCCGGCCTCCGTTGTGGTTGTTCTTTCTGGCATCTCTATCCGGATCTTGAACAATCAAAGGCGCTCCCGCATCTTCCCCAAACAGCTCTCTTGGCGAAAGCCCCCTCCCTCGCTTTGGCTCACCAGTCCGAGCATTAGTCAAGTTATTCGCCTTGTTTTCATCTAGAGTCATGTAACGAACTTCACCCCTACCCGCATAACCGTAGGCGGAACGTTGCATAGCACGAACCCAAGATTCCTTCATCAGGAGGTCTTCCTTCGGAAGCAAGAAATCGGCCGAAGAAACACCCTCGCCATCAAGTCCGTCACAGCTCTCTAGCGACATATAATCATTCGCTAGATCCAGACCCGACTTAGCCTTCAGAGAATTCCCCACCATGCGAACCTCGACAACGCCCAGACCGTAAGGTTTGCCGAGCCCCATGCGCAAGTATCCAACTTTATTGCTACTGGCATCTCGCTCTTCCTCAGGGACGAGGTTTTCAGGGGTGAGCACCCACAGCAATGCGGCGAGCTCATCTCGGGAAAGATTCTGGTAGCGAAGAGTGCACTTGAAATCACTTCCCGCTTTAATCCAGGAATTCACCGCCAGCCGAACCGCATCGTTACTAGACTCCCCGTCTTTCGTACCCAGTTCCTCTTGATTGCCCTTAGGAAATTCGTTCTTGCCCAACTGGTTCCGATGAACCGGATAGCAGGCAGCACCCAAGTGCTGCCCTTCCCTAAAGTAATCACCACGCCTCAGAGGGCCACCGGAGGCGGTAAGCGGAGTCTTCCCCGAACTGTCCGTAAGGAAACGACGCGCGGACGACATTTTAGGAGAAAGCAGAGGAGGAAGCTCTCTCCGGTCCCTGCTGATGACAACATTGGACGAATCTACCGCACTTATGCTGATGCGCCCACGCGACGCAACGTCACCTCCGACGGCGCTCTGCTCAGGACTGGGAACAACATACCCAAACACCCTGTCTGCCGCAGATGCACGATCCTTGCTGCTAACAGGAAGCACACCTTGGTGCGCCGCTAGTTCAGTGGGCGACCATTCATAGGCGCGCCTACCTACCATCGTAGGGAGTATGGCTTTCACCTTAACATTGCGAGCAACATCTCCGTTCGTGCTTTCCAGTTCTTTTCGATCGAGAACCGCAAACACGAGGTCATTCTCTGACAATTCACCAACTTTATCGGGATCAACGCAGGATGCGGCACGATTTAGTAGATGACGACCTTTCTCCTGCTCACCCATCTCAATATACGAACGAACCACATTCGCATATTTGTCGATGACATCGGAGGGCAGTTCCAGCGCAGTACCCCGAGTTATCCAACCGTCTTTAGTTCTCTGCGCCTTGAAGAAGAATCGCTCATACTTTTTGTCTTGATATAGGTCTCTAGCATATTTTCCGGGAGGAGCAGTCCTGCACGGGAAGCCATACACCTCTATTTCATTGCCAGGCCCAGCGCCTTTTGGGGGCTCAAAGAAACGCTCAAATTGCTTTCGTCTCTTATTCCAGAGGTGAGTCACCAGGGTAACCGGCCCCGATTTACCTCTCCATTTCGTCACAATGGCGCGAGTCCACTGGCCATGCGGAGTCCTCCTCCTGAACTCCGATAAGACCTGATCTTCATCAGGATACTTTTTTCCACTTCTTGGCTTAATCTCGAAATGCTCTTCAAGATAGACCTTTCCTACTCCCTCCCGTACCGAATCTCTCAGCAAAGCACTCTCATTCTTGGTTCCAGTTCCATTCAGAACTTCGATCGCCCACCCCTGAATCTCATCATCATAATATACGACACCTGGAAAGAGGCCGTTGGCCTGTGCGGGATCGACACGGTAAGTGAGGGGCTCATCATGTCCGGAAAACACCCTGAAGCGGGAGCAGGTTAGCGTCTCAAACGCGCGAGATATCATCCCTTTAATCATTGTTGGCGGAACTACTGCTTTTCCGTTCACATCAACAGGAAGAGAGACACATGGCCTACCTTGTTTATTGACCTCACGAATCGATGAGGGCTCAACACCCTGTTCACCAAACACGAGAGGCGTCTTGACGGTGATTTTCAGATCAACTGATCCTGACCACCTCTCAGCGGCAAGATGATCGTGGGCAGGCGCAACACCATCCTCGAAGAGGTCGGAGGAGTAACCTTTCTTCTGAGCTTGTTCTCTCGGCACCGGAATCCGGTTGACGGCGGAGTGGAACGGCTGGAACGCGGTCATGTCAGCCCCACCTTCCGGTCATGAGCTCGTCGGTGAATACGGTGTTTCCGTACGTCTCCTCCACGGTGAAGACCTCGATGCTGTCCATGACGTCGCCTTTCTCTCCGTGTTGGAGGTAGCTGTTGTCCCGAACCCAGCAGTCGCTGCCGCCCGGGACACTTTCGCAGGATTCCCCGACCATGATCTCCGCGGCCCCACTGCCGTTCAGCCACCGCAGCTCGTGGGCCAGGACGCCGTCCTCGCCGGCGACGTTGCCGCCATCGTCGGTCTTCTTGTCCATCACCCGCCACAGGCGCAGCTCGTAGACCGTGTCCAGGTCGACCTCCTGCTCCCGGGAACCGGCCTGGCCATCCTTCTCGATCAGGGTGGTGAGGCCAGAAGCCCCCGCCCTTCTCACCGAGTAGGCGCCGCCGGTCGTGTAGGCCACACCGTTCATCTCGCCTCCCAGGTCCTCGGCGCGTTCAAGAACCCGTTGAAGCTCAGCGCCCCCGGGCTGCTCCGCTCCCACGCCGGGCATGTCCTTCCAGACCGCCTCTCGCAACGGCTCCGGCTCCCACGTCTTCTCAGACATCCCGCTCCTCCTTGTCCTCAAGCGGCCTCTCGCTGCTGCCCACCAAGTAGGAGGACCATCCCTCCCAGCCGGCTCCGGCTCTCGGATTCCTCTCGATCCCGGAGTTCACGTCTCTGAGCCCCTTCAGGATCCGCCGAGGAAGCGACTCGCCTGTCCCATCCTCCGCCTTGAGGGACCAGTTCTCGATCCCCAGGCCCTTGCCGCCGGTCACGGCCATGGCCTTGACCTCGACCTGCCCCATGCCCCGGGTGCCGCGGCTCCCCAGCGGGAGCGTCCCGGCGGCCAGCTCGGCGAGCACCAGCCCCAGGAGGCAGAAGGCGGCGCGGCTGCGGTCCTCGCCCTGGCTGTCCTCCTGCCCACCCGGTTCCCCCAGGCCCGCCTTCGCGTTGGTCAGCAGTCGGTCGAGGTCGACCTCCAAAACGATGCTGTTCCAGGTGGAGTCGTAGACCTCCTCGCTGTAGAGCAACCCGTCCGCGACGCCGCCGGTCCACCGGTCGCCGGCATTGTGCGTGACCTTGCGGCTCGGGCCGTCCTCGGCGGCGAGCGTGTCGAGGACCGTCAGCGCGCCACGGTGCGTCGTCGACCCGAACAGGTCCCGCACCAGGCTCGGATCCTGCGCGAGCTGCTCGTGGACGCCGGCGCCCGACCAGTCGGCCCCCGTGCTCGGGTCCTTCTTCGCCAGCAGGATGGTGCGGGCGATCCGCGTCGCCCGGGTCCGCAGCGCGCCGCGGACGGAGCTTCCGGGCAGCACGATCGGGTCGGTCTCCTCCGGACCGGCGCGCAGGGGGCGGGCCGGCTTCGTCTCCTCAGAGTCCGCGCCCTCCGCCTCTTCCGGCGATCCGTCTGCGGCCCCGGCATCGGAGTCCTCCTGGGAGCCGTCCTCCTGGGGCGGCTCGGCCACGAGGATCCCGGTGGGGCTGTCCCAGGTGATTTCGATCCGCATCCGGCCGCTGCCCCCACAGTCCACGGGGTCGACGTCGACCGAGCGGCCGCCGGCGCCGGAGAGCCACTCCTCCAGTCCTGCCCGGCTGCCCGGCTCCGCCTTGGTGAGGGTCCAGGCCTTCTTCGAGTCACTGAGTGCTACTCTCCCCCACCCGGCGTTCTGCCGGCCGCCGAAGGCGACCCTGCCGTCCTTGATGAGCCCGATGATGAGCGCGAAGAGCTTTTCGACCTGTTCCGGCCCGGGCGGGGCGACATCGCCTTGAGGTACCTCGACACCGTCGGGCAGCCCGGCCTCCGCGGTGATGGTGAGGGCGAGCTCTTTGCCCCGGGGCAGGTACTCGTGCTTGAACAGCGCGGTGTCGCCGGCCGAGCCCCAGTACCGGTCAATGGCGTTGCCCATCCGGGTCGGGAGCACGATCTTGTGCTCCTCATCCTCCTCATAGCACTCTGTGGGCAGCTCGACCGTGTGCACGGTGATCGCTGAGGCCCGCAGCGGCGCCGCCGAACCGGCACCTCGGGTTCCGTCATCGCCCCACAGCTGCCGCAGCTCGCGCTCCGTCAGTCCGACGGCGTCGCCGTGCTCCTCACGGAACCTCTGGCAGGCCGCTCGCAGGGCGCCCTTGACGGAGCGGCCGGTGAGGACCGGCCGACCGCGACCATCGCGGGCGAATCGCCGGGCGACGGTGGCCCTCTCCTTCGGGTCGCGCCGGCGGTTGACCACTTCGTCGATGCCTCCCGAGTGGAGGGGCGAGTCCGTCACCAGGTGGACGGTGAGCTCATAGCGGGTCATGCTCATCGCTGAGCCTCCTTCGTTGCCGCAGCACCATCAGCGGTCGGTGCGAGGTCCTCCCCGTGAAGGCGCCTCAGTGTGAACGTCTCCTTCTCCAGCAGGGGGTGCCCGACGACGAACCGTCCGAAGCCCTGCGCCCGCAGCTCCCCGATGCCGACGGCCGCCAGGGCGGCCAGCTTCTCCGGGACGGTGGTTCTCACCTTGAGGACCGAGCCGGCCTGGATGGCCATGCGAGTGGCCCGGGGCTGGTGGCTCGCCGCGGACCAGGAGTCCACGCGCCGGTGCCTGACCCCGGCGTTGAAGCGCGTCCCGTCCGCCTCGGCGAGCTCGATGGGGGCACCGGCCCGCTCGAAAGCGGCGAGCAGGTCGGTCAGGCTCCCGCCCGGGCCGAGCCGGGCCGAGCGCACGAGCACGTCAGAGGTGAACCAGATCGTCGTGTCCGCGGCGTCAACCATCTGAGGCGCCGTGCTCGATGCGAAGGCCGAGAGGGTGCACTCGGTCTCCCCGAAGGTGCCGCTGAGGCGACGCGCCCCGAGGCGGGCCCGGTGCCCCATGCCGGCGAGAGCCTCCAGCTGTTCATCGATCCGCTGGTACAGGCGGGTCGAGACCGTCACCGTCGCCTGGAGGCTCAGGCCCGCCGGGAGCGCCCGCACCAGGTAGAGCTGACCGTCCCTGGCCGCCCCGGTGGCGGCGTCGTGCGCCGTGGACTGCCGCCCGATGAGCGCCGGGGCGCCCTTCGCGCCGGCGATCGGGAAGACGTATCCGTTGCGCAGCGGCTTGTGGACCTCGTTCTCGGGTTCCTCGGCGCGCATCCGGTTGCAGACGCACATCTCCTCGTCACCCTCGCCCTCAGCCGTCTTGGGCTCCTGACTCGTGGCTCCTTGGCCGACCTTGGGGCTGGAGAACACCAGGGGCATCGGCAGCCCGCGCTCCCCCTGGTAGGAGACGACGCCGTCGGAGACGAGAAGCTCCCCGTTGACGACGGCGTCGCGGACCTCCTGGACGAGGGCCTCCGATGCGCCGGGGGCCTGGGCGACGGTGCGCGTGATGAGCCGGTGCACCCAGGGCAGCAGCACGGTGCCGCGCAGGAAGTCCAGGGAGCGGATCTCGTTGGACATGGGGACCTCGTAGGAGACCACCGGGGTTCGCAGGTCGATCGTCAGGGTCGCCTCGTGGAAGGCGCCGGCGTCGGTGGATGCAGGGCTTGCCTTAAGGACCGGGGCCGCCGCAGCGGCCGCGTCCGCCGCGGGAGGCTGCGGGGCGCCGCGTCCTTTCCACCTGCCCAGCTGTGTGCGGCACCAGTCCTTGACGGCCCGGGCGTCGCCGGGCTCGTGGTCGGCGTGGATGAGGACGTCGCAGACGCCGTCGCCGACGGCCCGGTTGGAGCCGATTGCGCACACCAGCAGACCGGAGAGGGCCAGGAGGAGCTCGGCGGCGTCGCGCTGCTCGTCGCTCCAGGTCAGGGGGCGTCCGTCCTTGTCGACGTCAGACAGGGTGACCTCGCCGCGCAGCCGGCAGGCACCGACGCGTTCGAAGAATCTCAGGAAGTCCTCGCGCGCCGTGCCGGTCTTCTCGTCGATGGACAGGGAGACGACCTCGTGGATGAGGTCGGCGGGGTCGGCCGGCGGGTCGATGAGCCTGGCGTCGGAGAAGACGACGAGCCGCGGCGCCAGGTCGGAGCCGAACAGTGCGGAGGCGAAGGCGCGCCAGGAGCCGCCGGGGTCGCCGTCGTCGAGTGCTTGGGCCGCGAGGAGCGACTGCTCCCGCACGACGCCGGCGAGCACGGTCGCGCGCACGATCGGCAGGCCGCGCTCGTCCTTCTCGACGACGGAGTCCACGCCGCCGGCGACGCCGGTTCCGGTGGTGACGCCCCAGTCGGAGTGGAAGGTGACCGACAGGGGGAAGGAGGTCGGGGATGAGGGGCTCATTCGGTGGCCTCCGATGCTGCGTTGATGTTCTTCCCCAAGTCAGGGAGGGAAAGCTCGAAGAAGGAGGGCGGGAGGAGGTCGGAGAGCTCCAGGAGGTCGAACACGGCGCCCACGCCGCCGAGCTCAGTGTCGATCCAGTCGCCGACCTCCTCGCGGGCCACCGCCCACTCGTCGTCGGCCGTCTGAGCGCGTCCGGAGGAGAGCAGGCCGCGGATGCGCGCCGCCCGGGTGCGCGGGAATGGTTCGAGGTCAGTCTTGCTCCGGCTCTCGTCGGTGCAGCCGAGGGACATCCCTTTGAACCGGGCGACGTGCCTCCGGGACACCTCCCAGGACTCGTGGGGACGGTCAGTCTTCGAGGAGTCGGACGGCTCTTCACCCGGGTGGCACGTGTCGCAGCTGCATCTGGGCGACGTCGAATCGTCGTCGAGCAGCCGGAAGGGGCGGGTGGTGAAGTCCTTGTATCCCCGCAGGATCTCGGAGGCGTCGAGGACCGTGGTGTCGAACAGGACGTGGTAGTCGAGTGTTGAGCACGGCGGCTGCGTCGTCTTGCCGACTTTCTTGGCGCGCTCGACCAGTTTCTCGGCCAGCTCGTAGGCGATGTGGAAGGGGAAGTTGCGTTTGACGATGGCGACGCCGGCAGCGGCGGTCATGGGACCGGTGTCCTGGCCCTCGGGCGGGGTGAGGTAGCGCAGGATCGGGTCGCTGTGGGTGGCCTCCTCGTAGTAGCGGAGGTAGGCGGCGGCGAATGGCAGGGCGTAGTCGCCGCTGGTGATGACGGTGACGTCGTCGCCACCGAGGATGACCGGGACGACGGGGATGGCGGTGTGTTCCCGCCCGGCCCGTTTGTCGTCACGGTGTGACAGCTCGTCGATTCGCGTCCACGCGGCGGCGAAGGCGTGCTCAACCGCGTTTTGCAGGCGCTCGTTGACCGCCAGGAGGAAGCGACGCAGGGCGTCGGGGTCGTCGCGGTCGCAGCCGATCTCTTCCTGGAACTCGGCCGGCGCGACACGGTCCTTCGAGTCATTGAGATCCTTCATGATGCCGCCGACGCCGTTGCCGTCGATATGGATGACGGCGACCTTGGACAGGAAAGTGTAGCCGCCGGAGTCGGTGTCCGGGCTGGCGGTGCTGCTGGCATCCGGGTTGGTCTGGATGGCGCGCTCAAGCGGGCCAAACTCCTTCGCCCCTCGCGCGATACTCTCCTCGGGTGACGGCCTGCCCTCATCGCCCACCGGCTCGATGCCCTCAACGAAAACCTGATGGAGCTTCTTGGCCAGCATCGTCGGGTCGCGGATGAGGAGCGCCTGCTTGTCTGAGAGGTCCGGACTGCGATTGACCCCCGTCTTCAGAAGATCGAGCCGTGCCTGGTACGCCCGGTAGCGCCGGACGCGCGAGGTCAGCGACAGCGCGTCCTGGCGATCGTCCTTGGCCTCGTCCCGGGTGGCCAGCGGCGGGGAGGCTGGCAGGGATGAGTCCTTGGCTCTGGCGAGGAAGGGAAGCTGGGCGAAGCGCGCCTCGGCGGGCGGGCGCTGGAGGGCGTAGCGGGCGGCTTCCGCGTGGATCTCCTTGAGCGCGCTCTCGGTGACGTAGACGGAGCCGGGCTGCGGATCGGAAGGAGTGGGCAGGGAGATGAAGACGCCGGAGACGTCCATGCCCGGCGCCTCGGCGAGAGCCGTGCGCGTCACGGCGCCGATGACGTCTTTGGCTTGTTGGGGTGTGTCCACAAGGAAGATGACCTTGCCGGACGACTGGGAGACCCACTGGGACTCGTGCGGTTCCCGATCGTCGGGCAGTCCACGCGCCGTGCACCAGGCTGCCGCCGCACCAGTAGCGAGGAGCTCATGCGCAGTCCATTGTTCGAGCTTGGTCAGCAGGGAGGAGGCACCGACGCTGTCCCGCAACCGCGGTGAGGAGAAGATGAAGCGCTGGTTCCCGTTGGTTTCAAGCATGACAAGGTGCATCGTCAACTCCGTTCGGACGGTGGCGCGGCTGTGCGACCCGGAACAGTCTTACCAGACAGCCGGTTGGCGTGGCGAGTGTTTGACCAGAGAAAAAGACGCTCTTGACAAAGATCGTTATGCAGGTTTAACGTTCCACTCTTTTGAACACCAGCGACGACAATAGGTGAATCGTCAACTTTGCAGAAGTTCTGCACGATCGCATCAAATGTGACACTCTTACGGGGCACCCATCACCTTACCAGGCGTCTGCAAACGGAAAGAACAAGGCAATGACGACTATCATTCACCCAGTTGGCAATGGTGACTTAGGGATCAACATCACTCATATACCCCGCCCCGAAAGGCTGACAGCCCAGAAGAACGCCGAAACAGAGATACTTCAGAAAATCAGATGCCGCAACACTCTCGACTTAGTTTCAGTGTTGACGAAAGATAAAACGCGCACCACCCCTACACCGCTGGCACTAACACTCGCCTCCCTTGAGCGCCCACTCCAAGACGTCCATATCCTGCTCTACGGCACCAATCAAGGAGTATCAGGAACCGAGACCAACACCATCGCCCACCTCCTAGAAAAGGCGATGAATCTCCCGGAAGTCAAGAAAAACATAGAAGAAAAATATGGACTCAGATTCGACGTCCAAGTTATAGGCGACGGCGGTTTACAAGAAGAAACCCGAACCAGCAGCCTGGACGAGACTTTACGAAATATACCTTCAACTGAAGACGTCATAGTTAATGGAATATCAGCCGCAACAATGACTGTACTATCAATCATGGGAACAGTTGATCGGTTAGGTTTCAACTGGAGGTTGTCGGCATCTCCGGGAATGACCGAGAACAAGGCCATATTCGTTAATAAGGAAAAAATCGAAGAGGCACCCTTTTATTGGCTCAGATCGCTCGGCTATCTTATCGAAGCCAAAGATTGGAAAACGGAACACAACAAAATCGACCTCACAATTACAGCACAACACAAGTCTCTCATAAACATAGCCAACAAATTTCGCGACACCCCACAAATACTCACGGAGGACGAGCTAGCTCAAATCGTTCGCCTAGATATGGCGCGCGCCGACATCGGAGCAGGATTGGCACTCCGAGCATGGGTCGAAAAACACTACGAAACCCTTCTCTATCAAGAGCAAGACACTCTGAAGTATAACTTACATCATAATTTATTCGCAAAGGGAGACAAAAAGAAAGCCCCCACTTTAGGGGAAGCCATCAATGCCGCAAAACAGTTAAAGGACAACCTTAGAGAAAAGTGCCCAAAGTCAGCAGATTGGTTGTCCCTCCAAGGAAATCTCAATGAGATTGGAAAGAAAACAGTACATGGCGGGAAAACTCTAGACTTCAGTGATTTCATTGCGGTGAATGCGATCACAGAACTGCCTGGAGAGTTCCCAGACTGGCTTTCCAGGCCAAATGATTGCTCTATATTATATATATTTGGATGCGGATTCTCATCTCGAGGTGACTATATCCCCGAACGAGTTCTCAAAATCCCGCCCAAGAAAGACATACTGGCAGCCATTCCAGGACGACTAAAGAACTCCCCCGAGCCAAGGGCAACCTTCGTCGCCTTACACTCCAAAGCAGAAAAATCCAAGCAACTAGCAATCAACAGCAACGAAGCGGCAAAGTCAACAAATAGTGCTCTCGGTTGGAGTGAGAGCACGCCATCAACTTTCGAATTCAAGTACGAAGGGTCTAGTTCTGACGAATACTCCTGTACACCAGAAGTCCTAGATAGCGCAGAAAATATAGTCAAGAAGGCGCTCAACATTACGTCCCCAGCCGCAGTGGTAATCGTTGGGACCGGACAGAAGCCGGCTATATACGGAGCACTGAAAGCCGCGCAACAATGGTGCGCAGAACATGCTAGTCCGTTGTTTATCACCACCTACTTTGATATCGACGACGGTCAGACTCAAACCCAGTTTCACCGAATCGCCCTCCATAGCGACGCGAAAGGCGCTCTGCGAGACGCGGCATCAGCCAGTCTGCGCAACTTCAACCTAATAAGCGCGGCCCGGGTATTACGAGCAGGCGACCAGGAACTTATCAAACGAGCTGAAGAATGCGATCGTTTGAAGGAGGAGTATCAAACCGCAGTCAAAGAACCGTTACCGGAGAACTGTGCGGACTACCATGCTGGCACTTTGATATCGATTCTGCGTGCAATAAATTTCATCATCGATCAAATCGGAGACGGAAATATCGACCCCAGGCTTGTTGTGATTGCAGCTGAAGCAGTTAAGTTCAACCCCAGACCAGCAGGGACGACACTCTTTCATGAAGGCTCAAATTTTAAACTAATTAGTCGATTGAAGCCTGAGGACACGCCCCCGAGATCTCGCAAACTCAAAGACTTACCTAGAGGCGATTATCTGCGAATATTAGCCGAAATTCGTAACCGGCTAGTGGTTACGCACGGAAATAACCCAACTTCTGTAGCAACCCAGGATACACTGAACGACTTTGCAATTACGACACCTCAACTGCATTCTTACCAGGACGTCCTTCAGTGCACCATCGACTCCCTTGAGGATGCAGCCGTAGCTTTAGGTGTTTCAACTGAATCGGACTGGTACACGCGATTCATGAGCCTCATTATCTGGACAGAATAGAGACCACATCAATGAATCAGATCGATAAGCGCACGCCGACGGAACTTATGGAGATCGATGCCGAGGATGACAACGCGCTGCGTGTCATCGTCGTCGTGCCGTGGGAGTTGCCCGGACAGTGGGAACAGTGGCGATGCCTCTTCGCCCCAGGCCCGGTACCGATCACCGGAGGAGTGGGCCGGGCCGTTTTCGACGGGGCATCTCGCCGGCTGCGCGAGCCGGTGAGGAAACGGATGCTCTCCGCTGAGCATCGCGGCCACTATGTCTACGAGGACCTCTCACCCGTATTCATCAGCGAGAAGAACCGGACTAGCCACGGCGCTGCTCCTCTCGCGGCCTTTGCGTGGGATGTTCTCAGAATCGAGACCGTGAGTATCCCCTCCGGCTCCTCCGGCAATCGTCCCGCCCCGAAGACGGCAACGAAGGTGCTTATCGCCATGCACCTGGTTCTGCGCGACCCATCGAATCTTCAGACGTTCTCCTGGGTCCGTAACCTCACGCAGGAGCCAAGGGGGAGAAAGGAACTCGTCTATGAGGTGAGTCGAGTCCTCTCCCTCCTGTCCGGACATGGCCCGGACGACGTCGGTCATGGCTTCGGCGCCACTGACGTGAACGGTCACGAGGATATCGACCCCTACACCATCACCTACGTGCCGTACGGCGTCGTCGCCTCGGAGCAAGGAGAGGGCTTCGAGCTGGACGACTCTGACGTGCGTACCGAGCAGGAAAGGACTGCGGGTGAGCAATACCGGGGGCTCAGGCAGTCCGTCACCGATCCCGAATCGGGCATGACGAGGGAACGCATCATCATCAGTTCGTGGCGGTGGGGGCACCTTCCTCGGCGCACCGACGAGACCTTCCAGGATGGGCTCTTCGAGCAGCGTGCTCAGCAGCTCCACCGGCTCTCACAGACTTGGACGGCCTACGCAGGATCCCATGGGTGCTCCTTCTGTCAGGTTCAGCAGGGAGGGTTCTTCCCTCTGGCCCAGGTTGAGGGGCGTTTTGTCGAGGCGATTCTGCTCATGCTGCTTCAGCGATACCGAGCGTCCTCGCTCATGGCTCGTCTGGCCGATGTACAGCCACGTGCCGCGGATGAGGTGGATCGTGTGATCGAGCTCGACTCGGAGGCGGTCGGGTTCGTCGTCTCCGAGCAGTGGACCATGATGACCGACGCCGACAGGCAGCTCGACGGCTTCCTGACCTACCTGCTGGACACCTACCGGATTCCCCTGCTGGTTGAGGAGGCCAGGGATCAGGCGCACAGGCTCCGGGAGAACGTGCTGATGCGCATCGGTCGCGACGACCAGAAAGCCGAGGAGGAGCGCGCCCGCTCCACCCGGATCATGGAGATCGCCCTGGCAGTTCTGACCTTCATCGGCCTGCCCCTGAGCGTGTTCCTGGAGATCTGGTCCAATTGGGAGGCCGCTAAGGGCATTGCGGTCCGGCACCAGCACATCGGCGGCTGGGACGCGGGATGGGGATGGATTCTTGGCTTCGGTCTTATCGGGTCGGTCCTCATCGGCGGTGGGATCTGGTTGCTCGTCGACAAGTTAGGCAGCCGGGCGGCTCGGCGAGCGAAACGTTCCTGACACCGAGTCCAGGGCCCGGTTCCACCTCCACCACAGCAGATTGTGTCTGCAGTCACAGGTCAGAACGTCGATCTTTTGGCTTGACGTCGTCGGAAGTTGGTAGCTGAAGGCTCCCGAAGGGGCGTCGGTGGCGCTTGGCGTCAGGACGCCGAAAAGTGGTTAAATAGAGGCGGTGCCGGCAGGTCCCGCGGGGTGCTTGCGGAGCCGGTGGCGCTCTTGCTCCGGGAAGTGGCGCGACGACGCCGCTCCCAGAGACAGGGGTCAGAAAGCACCTAGCACCAGAAAGTGCATTAAGACGGAGAAGCCGACCAATGAGGCGATTTCTTCATTCGTCAGAAAGCACCTAGCACCAGAAGGTGCATTAAGACTAGGCAGCATAGCCTTCACGCTCTCCCTACGGGCAGGTCAGAAAGCACCTAGCACCAGAAGGTGCATTAAGACACGGAAGAAACCGGACATGATCTTGCCTTTCTGGGTCAGAAAGCACCCAGCACCAGAAGGTGCATTAAGACTGACAACTGAAAGACTGATAAGAGTGATAGCCATGAGTCAGAAAGCACCCAGCACCAGAAGGTGCATTAAGACGCAAAAGCCTGGGCCATAGACGTGGAGCTCGAAACCTATGCCAGAAAGCACACCGCACCAAAAGGTGCATTAAGACGCAGCAAGCTGTGACACAAGCTGAACTCACCACACACGCCAGAAAGCACCCCGCACCAGAAGGTGCATTAAGGCTCCCCGGTTCCGCAGGTTTGGTCCGGCGACGTAGTTGGCCAGAAAGCACCCCGCACCAGAAGAACTATTCACGGGAATTTCCGTGCAATGGTTGCCAACAGGGGACGGCAGATTGATGAGCGGTGTCCACACAGCGGACATGAACTCCCCGGAGACACCAGGAGACGAGCAAGAACCGCAGAATTTCAACGCTTTCCACCAGCCGCATAGGCTGCGGAACCGGCCATGTCCGCTGTGTGGACACGAAGCACTCGCGCACCGCAGGAGAACGGCCCACCAGACCACAAATCCGTTGGCGGCAGGCACATGCACGCGTTGCTCTCAGGTGGATTCGTGACAGGTGAGCTCGCAGGACTCCAGGAGACGTCACGCAGCCGAAACGCCTAAACCACAGGCGCCAGCCAAGCGGACGCAAGAAAAAAGCGGGCGGCACAAGGGACTCAGCAGCCGCCCGCTCGTCGCCTGCTCACGAGCGGCAGGAAGCCTGTAGACCAGGCGACCCGGGCCGGGTGGCCCGAGCCGACCCACGCAACCCGCTTCAGCCGCGGCGCAGGCGCAGGACGATGAGGCCGCCGGAGAGCAGGATCGCCGCCATCGACAGCACGCCGATCGCCACGCCGGTCACCGGCAGCCACCGCTCCCGGACGTTCTTGGCGGAGGACCGCTCCGCAGCACTCGTGCGCCCCTTGCTGCTCTGGCTGCCACTGGCACCCACGACGACCTCGTTGTGGTCGTCCTTGCCGGCTTCACCCGAGGACTGCGAGCCCGAGCCCGACCCGCCATCGGGCACCGAACCACCATTGGCGGACGGAGCCCCCGAAGCCGGAGTCGGCTGAGGCTTCGCCTGAGGCGAGGCCGACGGCGTCGCCTGCGGGGTCGCTGTCGCACCGGCCCCGGCACTACCGCTGTCCTTCTGCTGTTCCGGAGCGGCCGCGCCGCCCGCGGGCGCCGACCACTGCGGACGCGCCACCATGGACACCTCGGCCGCCGCCTGGGCATCCAGTGCCTGGACCTGCACACCTCCGGACGAACCCCGGGCGATCTTGCCGTCCCCCATGTAGATGCCGACGTCGTACACGTTGCCGAAGACCGCGGACTGGGCAGGAGCTGAGCCGGAGCTGTCCTGCCCGTCCGGCAGCGGCTTGGAGAAGAAGACGATGTCCCCGGCGCTGAGGGCACCGTTCGAGTTCAGCCAGAGAAGCCCTTGGCCGTTGAACCATCCGGCCAGGTCATCCGGCTTCCAGGACCCACCGAGGTCCTGCCCGATCTCGGCCCGGTACCCCACCTGAGTGTTCTGATCCGCCACGTACGTGGTGTGCGAGTAGTCCCAGCCGGAGAGCACCATGCCCACCAGCGCCGAGGAGGTGATCGCGTACGGGGCGGGGCCGCTGGCGTGCACATTCGCTCCCGACAGCGGCGTGGGACGCGACGCGTCGGACACGAGGGACCCGCCGGCGTCGGCGAAGGACTGCACCCGCGCCACCACGTCATTGGCGGCGGCACCGTCCGAGGCGACGGTCGGGGCGACCGGGAGCCCCTGCGGCACAGCCCACTGGCCGTCGGCCAGCATGACGGAAACGGCGCCCAGCGTCCCCTCGGGAATCTTGCTCTCAACCGTGTAGGTCAGGCCGCCACCGTCACCCGGTGCCTCGTCGCCAAGGGTAGTGAGAGTGCCGGAAGCGCCGCTGACCTGCGCCATCTCGGCGACCGTATCAAAAGTGTTGCCTGCGGCCGGCTCAGCGGCGACCGGGGACATCAGCGGCATGCTCAGTGAGGACGCCAGCACCACCGCACCAGAGAGGCCGACCAGCCCCGAGGCGCGTCGACGCACAGCCTTCTTCACTGCCACCAACAGTCCTTCCACTTTCACCCGCCGGGATGGGGTATCCGCAGCGTTCCACACTCGTTATCGTAACGTAACGTACACGACTCCGACCACCTGCCACGGTGGCCAGAATGCAGGTCACGGGGCCCATGAACCCCACCCGCCATCGAGGTTAGGAGCGCCTTGCCCTTGATTCTCCCGTCTTACCCTCAGGTTTTGACAAGGTTGACCTGCGTCAGTCAGCCCCCGTAGACCTCAGGACGCAACGTACCGATGAACGGCAGGTTGCGGTACCGCTCGGCATAGTCCAGTCCGTAGCCGACGACGAACTCCGTAGGAATGTCGAAGCCGACGTACTTGACGTCCACCTCGACCTTGGCGGCGTCGGGCTTGCGCAGAAGTGTGGCGATCTCCACCGAGGCCGCCCCGCGGGAGGAGAGGTTGCCCACCAGCCAGGACAGGGTCAGACCGGAGTCGATGACGTCCTCGACGATGAGGATGTGGCGGTCGGTGACGTCGGTGTCCAGGTCCTTGAGGATGCGTACCACGCCGGAGGACTTGGTGCCCGATCCGTAGGAGGACACCGCCATCCAGTCCATCGGCGCGCTCATGTGCAGCCGGCGCGACAGGTCCGCCATGACGTAGACGGCCCCCTTGAGCACGCCCACGAGCAGGGGATCACGGCCCTCGTAGTCGGCGTCGATCTGCGCGGCCATCTCGTCGAGGCGCTGCCCGATCTGCTCCTCGGTGATGAGGACCTGCTGAAGGTCCGAACCCATATCCGTGGCGTCCATCCGCCCTGCCTTCCTCATGCGTCGTCATGGTTTCGCGGGCCACCGGGGCCCGGGGAGGGTCACCGGTCCGCGTCGACGCCACAAGCCTGCCACACCGGGCCCGACCTGGCACTTCACCCCACGCGGCGCACCCACACGTCGGGGCGGGCGATCTCGGCCGGGGTGGGCAGCAGCGCGGGGTCCGTCCACACGACGTTGAGCCCCTCGTGCCCGATCCGCGCCACGACGCTGCGCACGAAGGCGGTGCCGTCGGCGTACTGGGCCTCCTTGGCCTCCAGGCCCATGAGCCGGTGCAGCAGGAGCGAGCCCAGCCCGGGGCCGGGCCCGATACCGGCGTCGGCCGCGCGGCTGCGCGAAAGCACCGCCCGCAGCCGGTGCACCGAGGGCATCCGGTTGGGATGCACGTCGTCCAGGACGACCTCGGCGTGCCCCTCGAGGAAGGTGAGCGCGGCCGCCAGCGAGGCGACCTCCGAACGCTCCTTGAAGTTCGTCAGCCCCTCGAGCACACGCCCCCGGCCTGCTCGCGCCGCGATGCGCGCAGCCCTCCCCGGCCGCCTCCTGAGGCCCTGCTCCCCCGTGCCGTCGGCGCCCCCGCCAGGCCCGCCGTAGACGGCCTCGACGACGGCGCCGATCACCATGCGCATGGAGTCGCTCAGGTAGGGGCCGAGCCAGGGCGCGGCCGCGAGCTGAACGGCGTGCGTCATCTCGTGCAGGCAGACCCAGGCGGGCAGGTCGAGCATGTCCAGGTCCAGCTGGCGGCGCATCGCCAGCACGTTGGGGGCCACGAGCAGAAGGTGCGGGGACGCCTCGCCTCCCCGGCCTCCGTCGCCGTCGGCCCCGGTCCCGGCGGCGGGCACCACCTGGCCCAGGAGCCGGGTGGCGAGCAGGCTCATCGCCCCGGCCATCTCGGCGGCCCCGACGAGCCGCACCGCCTCCGAGGCCTGCGGCGCGGGCACCTGCTCCATGAGACCGCGCAGCGCCCGGGTGGAGGCGCGCACCAGCCCGGCCCGGTCGACGACGCTCACGCGCGTGGTCTCGGCGACCTGCTGGGCCGCCCGGTTCAGGCCGGTGATCCTGGCGACCCAGGCCGGCGCCTCCAGGGCGGAGCGGCGCAGGACCGCCACAGAACTGGCGCGCGCCGAGCGCGAGGCACTGGGGCCGGCCGGGATGAGCGCGGTCAGGCGCTCCACCGTCCGCCAGTCGACCAGCCCCGCCGCCGTGCCCTTGCTTGTCACCGCCACGCCTTTCTCGCCGATCTTGAGAGTCTAAGAGTCTAGTGGTTCATCGGCGTCACGAGCAGCCGCAGGAGGCCAGGGGCGCCACGAAGTGGCTGTCGATCACAGCGGCGGCCGCCCCGCCGCCGTTGGCGGGGAAGTCGTTGGCCAGGATGGAGAAGGCCAGCAGGCGCCCGTCAGCGGTTGTGACGACGCCGGCCAGGGAGGAGGTCCGCTCCAGCGACCCGGTCTTGGCCCGCACGGTGCCGGCCGCCGTGGTGTCGTGCAGGCGGTTGGTCAGCGTCCCGTCCAGGGCGGCGACCGGCAGGTCGGCGATGAGCGTGCGCCCGGCCGACCCGCCCTCACCCCCGGCGGCCTTCGCGAGGATCTGGGCCAGGAGCCTGGCGGGCACCTTGTTGCCCTTGGCCAGTCCGGAGGCGTCCAGAAGCGTCAGACCGGAGGTGTCGAAGCCGTCCTTGCCCAGCTGGGCGATCACGGCCTTGGAGGCCCCGGCGAAGTCGGCGCTCTGCTTGGCGTGGACGGCCACGAGCCGCCCTTCGACCTCGGTCATCGTGTTGTCGGAGGTCTTCAGCGACAGGGCCAGGATGTCGGACAGCGGGGCGGAGGAGACCGAGGCCAGCTCCCGAGCACCGCCGGAGGCGGCGGCACGTGACGGCTCACCGTCGACCGTGATGCCGGCCTCGCTCAGGTGCTTGGCGAAGGCCTGGGCGGCCTCCATGGCCGGGTCGGCCGGGTAGCCCTGGTTCTGGGTGGCCGAGACGTCCACCATGATCGGCTGGACCTTGGCCACGTACATCTCGTTGCCGGACTCCCAGCCCTCGTTCCACTGGGCGCCGGTGAACAGGGTGTCGTCCAGGTGCAGGGAGACCGACGTCGTCCCCTGGGACTTGAGCTGCTCGGCGGTGGCGCGGGCGAGGTCGCCCAGGCCCGCGTGGCCGGCCGTGGCGCTCGGGTTGCCGGCGTCCTCGGCCAGCAGCACGTCGCCGCCGCCCACGAGGGTGAGGGTCTGGCCGTCCAGGACCGTCTTGGTCTGGAGCGTATGGCCCGGCCCCATGGAGGACAGGGCCGCCCATGCGGTGAGCACCTTGTTGGTGGAGGCCGGAGTCACCCCGGTGGAGGCCGATCGGTCCAGCAGCTCCTCGCCCGTGGCGACGTCGATGACGGAGGCCGTCACGTTTCCGCCGGTCAGGGCGGCGTCGGAGGCCACGCCCTGGGCGTAGCCGGTCAGGCTCGCCTTGGAGGGCGTAGGCGCCCCCTGATCCAGACCGGCGGGGGCCGTGGTCTTGGCGCTGGGGCCGGCCGGCGTCGGGAAGGGCTGGGGGGCGACGTCGGCGTAGGCGACCGTCACCGGGCCGGGTACCAGGTCAAGAGCATCGCCCAGGCTGTAGTAGCCGCCGAAAACCAGCAGGCTCGCCGCCGTCAGGGCCGCGGTCTGGACCTTGCGCATTCGTCCTCCGGACTGGGTTGTTGACAGGCTGGGATGGCCTGTATATCAGGTAGGTGGGGCGCACGGGAGGTCGCTGCCCGCCGATGCACCGACGTGCAGAGTACGCGTTTGCCGACCTCAGGCGCTGTCGTACGCCACACTAGTGCCATCAACACCCGCCCCGCCGGATCGACGCCGACCGTCAGGCACCGTTCCAGCGCCCAAAGAGCTGAAGACACGAGCGAAGGAGGCTCCCCGTGGAGTTCGACGTCACGATTGAG
>ERZ773022.762-NODE-762-length-24039-cov-7.437166_pt1 | contig 24039 bp, 34 predicted proteins | sample MGYA00580839_ERZ773022 | MGnify/ENA primary metagenome ERZ773022 (study PRJEB29015, sample SAMEA2738020) | human oral metagenome | biome: human oral; feature: human-associated habitat; material: dental | place: China | collected 2044 ... | reverse complement strand
ACATAAGTGTAGCTCAAGCAGCAAAAAGATTAAAAGTTTCAGTTGGAACAATATATAATTATTGTAGAATTGGAACTTTAGGATATAGATGTATCCAAAATCAAAAAAAGAACACATGGCAAGTTGATTTAGAGAGTCTTGAATTGCTTGAAGAAAATAGCACATATAAAAGTACCCTTCAAGTTAAGAAAGATAATCAATATAGCCTATTTTAGAGAGTTTAAAAACTCTCTTTTTTTTATAAAAAAATTAAACATTTTTTGAAAAATGTATTGCATTAATCAAATAAGTATGATATACTGTGTACATAAGGAGGTGAAAAGATGAGTAAGAAAAAGAAAAAATTAAAAAAGAAAGGAGGTAAAAATAAAATAACAAAAAAAGAGCTACTACTCTTGATAATCTGTGCAATTCAGCTGTTGACGGCAGTAATTGAATTAATAAAGATAATCATAGAATAATAGCTAAGCAGTTGAGGGATAACAACCCTCCCTGCTTAAAACATTATAACAATTCTTACTTATTAAAGCAAATGAAAAATATAAAATTTTTAAATATAACTATTATAATTTCTATTTTAATAGTGTTAAATCATTATTTAGATAATATTATATTAGCTATAATAATCTTGTTATTATGTATTTATAATTTAATAAGATATTTTAGACTAAGAAATAAATAAAAGGAGTAGATTATGGCTAGAGGTGGAAAAAGAGAAGGAGCAGGGAGAAAAAAGTTAATTGCTGAAAATAAAACAGTACTAAAATCTTTTAGAATAAAAGAAACTCTTTTGATGGAGATAAAAAAGAATTATCCTGCCCTAACTCTTTCTAGCATAATAGAAAAGGCACTAATTGAATATATAGAAAAGAATGAGAATAAAAAGGAGTAAAAAATGTACTATTTAATACATCATATAAAAATTGAAGGAATGACAGAAAGAACATTAATTGATGAATGCTATATATCTAAAAAAAATGAATATCAAGAAAGTTATCATGAAAAGAAAAGATGTTTAAAAGAAATTAAAGATTTAAAAGATGAAACAATTTTAAAACTTTATGAAGATGTTCAAAATTATGCAATAGATTTTTTTAGAGAAACAGCAATAAATGGAATTTTAAACTGTGAACTTATAAGTAAAGAAGTAAAAGAAAAGATTAGAATTGATTTAGAAAAATAATAAAAATAAAAAGGTACATCAGAAATGGTGTACCTTTTTTTTATTGCAAATTTTATAATTTTTGCAAATATTACAACATTTACTTCTTGAGCAAGTTATAACAAGTATGGAAAATAAAAGATTAAAAGGAGTAGTACAAATGGGAAGAGTAAAGCCTCCGTTTTCATATTTTGGGAGTAAGGGAAGATTTTATAAAGAAATAAAAGAAATATTTAAAGAAAATTATAAAGAGAATTTTATTGACTTATTTGCTGGAGCGATGGAGATTCCATTATCATTTAAAAATGAATTTAAGGAATTGAAAATACTGGCAAATGTAAAAGATGAAAAAATTGAATGTTTATTAAAAGAAGATGCTTTGAAAGTATATAAAAAGGGACTTGAATACATTAAACATGATTTAGAAGTAAATGCTAGAGATTTATATACTGATGAGAAAACTAAATTTGATGAAGAAAATAAGATGTTTAAAAATATTTTCTCAGAATGTTGCCCATGCTGTGGTAAAAGAATAAAAAATAAAAAAGAACATGAAGTTTTTAGTGAAGATGAAAAAATGGTTCTTAAAATTTTAATGGGATTTGGTGGTTGCAGCACAAGTTTATCAAATGCTTTTTACTCTCCACAAAAATTACAAAATTTAGAAAGTTATATGAAAGCATTAAAAAGTATCAAAATTACTAATAATTTATTTGATGAGAATTGGGAGTTTGAAAATAGTTTTATATTCTTAGACCCTCCATACATTCAAAAAATAAACAAAGAGGAAGAACAATTTATTGGCTATAACTATGCTACCGACAAAGGGATTAATTGGTCAGTTAAAGATGACAATAGATTGATTGAATTTATAAAAAGAAATCAAAATAAAAATAATGTATTTCTTGTATTTGGGAGTATAAATAATAATTTATCAAGATTATTAAAAAATAATTTTGAATGTGAATTTATTATAAAAGAGTATAAAAGGGTAACATTTGGAAAACTAGCAGATAAAGCTGAATATTTTTGCTTAATAAAATAAAAAGTATGGAGGTGTCTTTATGAAATTAGAGCTTGTACAAGCTAAAAGAATGTATGCAGATAATAAAAGTATAGATGAAATAGCTAGTGCTTTAAATAAGAGTAAAGGCACTGTTTACAGATGGATAAAAGAAAATAAAGAAGAGTTTGAAGAAGCAAGAAAGTTAAAAGAATTATCAGTTGATGATATGGGTGAAATCTTAGATGAAGCACATAAAAAAATGCTTTTAAATATTATTGAAAATCCTCAAACGTTAGTTGATCCCAAAGTTGCTGATTCACTGATTAAAATTGCAAATGTCTTGGAAAAAATGGATAAAAGAAGAGAAAAAGAAAAGAAAGAAAAGCAACATGCTGAGGAAGAAGAAAGAGGGGTGTTAATAGTTGATGATATCAAAGAAGAAGAGAAAGCAACTTAAAATATCAGACTTATTAACTTCTAAATTTTACCCACTTTATTCAGCTTGGAAAAGTAATAAATACACTCGTTTAGTTTGCAAAGGTGGAAGGGGTTCAGCAAAATCAACTAATATTGCTTTGATTTTAGTTGTTGATTTAATGCAATATCCCGTCAATACGATTTGTTTTAGAAAAGTAGGAGAAACACTTAGAAAATCAGTATATGAACAAATAAAATGGGCTATTAAATTTTTAGGTGTAGAGGAATACTTTGAATATAAACTTAGTCCTCTCGAAATTATCTACAAAGAAAGAGGTAATAAGTTCATTTTTATGGGTGTAGATGACCCTCAAAAAAGTAAATCTATAAAAGAAGCTCAGTTCCCAGTTGCTAGATACTGGTTTGAAGAACTTGCAGAGTTTAAGAATGAAGATGAAGTTGAAACAGTTTTAAATTCTATATTTAGAGGAAAATTAGAAAAGGGACTTATTTACAAAGGGTTCTTTTCTTACAACCCTCCAAAGATGAAACATAACTGGGTTAATAAAAAATATAATTATTCTTTCATAGAAAATAATGTATATGTACATCATTCAACATATTTAGAAAATCCACATATATCAGAAGAGTTTATAAAAGAAGCTGAAGCAGTTAAAACAAAAGATGAAACAAAATATAGACTTGTATATATGGGAGAACCAATAGGCAATGGACTTGTTCCATTTCCTAATTTAGAAATAAGAGAAATAGAAGCTTCGGAGATTGCAGGACTTGAAAGATTTAGAAATGGGGTTGACTGGGGCTATGGAGTAGATCCATTAGCTTTTGTTAGATGGGGTTATGACAAAAAGAAAGGCATTATTTATGCACTGGATGAGTATTATGGAGTAGGTTTAAAAAATAGAAATCTAGCAAATTATATTCTTTCAAAAGGCTATGATGAGCTGGTTATGTGTGATAGTGCTGAACCCAAATCTATTGATGAATTAAAGGAATATGACATAAGTGCATGGGGAGCAAAAAAAGGTGCTGGAAGTGTTGAGTATGGAGAAAAATGGCTTTCTGATTTGGAAGCAATAGTAATAGATCCAAAAAGAACTCCAAACATATCAAGAGAATTTGAAATGATTGATTATGACACTGATCGTGAAGGGAATCCATTACCACGCTTATGTGATTCTAATAACCATACAATAGATGCTACAAGATACGCATTTTCTAATGATATGAAAAAAGGGAAGTGGGTATATGAGTATTAGAGAATTTTTTAAAAATTGGTTTTTCAAGGATTGTTCTGTAATGACTGGAGATGGGAAGAATTTTGAAGCATCTGAATATATGTCAACAATATGGGAACAGCCAGGCTTTATGCTGCCAATTAAGAAAAAGATAAAGGCTTGTCAAAACATAGAAATGGGCATTTATATAGGAAAAGAGGATGGAAAGAAAAAAGTTGATAATCATATTTTAAATAAGATTTTTAGAATGATTAATCCAAATACATCATTCCAGGACTTTATAGATTATTTAATAGTTTGGTTAGAAGGTTCAAATAATGGAGTTTTATTAGAGCTTATAAAAGGGTTGCCCTCACTTGCTCCTGATTTATATATACACTCTCCAGGTAATTTTACAGTGTATTTTGAAGGTAGAAGGATAAAAGAAATAAGAATACATAATCCAGCTAAGACAATAATTGGAGACGAATTAAAGAACTATATGTGGCTTAGTTCTCCAAACTATGACAACATAATAGATGGAGTTAGTGGAAATGGAATAGGTCAAGGAAGAAGCAAACAGAATGCATTAGCAATATTTGGAGCTTATTTATTCAAGGCTTGGAAATGGAACTGGAGCTTAGCAAATAATTTAGGAAAGCCAGGAGGAATACTTCAGACAGAAGGTGCAGTAGATAAGGAAGATAGAGAAGAAATAAGAAGCAAATATTCAGCTCATTATGCAGGAGCTGAGAATGCTGGGAGCCCTTTGGTACTTGGTTCTGGATTAAAGTACCAAGACACTTCAAAAGCACCAATAGATGCTGACTGGAGTACAGCAGAACAGAAAGCACATGAAAGAGCTGCCATTGCTGCTGATGTCCCAGTTGAATTAGTTGGTGGAGGAGATTCAACTTATCAAAATAGAAAACAAGCTAAAAAAGAACTATATAGAGAAGCAGTAATTCCATTTTTCAATAACTTGAAAAATTGGCTTAATTACTTATTAAGTGATTATTTAAAAAATGGAGAATATATAGACTATGATCTTTCTGGTGCTGATGAACTGAAAGATGATATAGGGGATATTATTCAAAAATTAGAACCTTTAAAAAATAGGGTAACAATAAATGAATATAGAAGAATTATATCAACACTTACTGATTTAAGTTTGGAACAACTAAAAGGTGGGGATGTCTTGCTTGTTGGTGGTGGAGATATGACATTGGAAGAAATTACTGAACCAGCAACAACAGAAGGAGAAAGAGCTGAGGATGTATGAAAAAGGAAGTTCAAAAGATAAAAGCAATAAAAGCATTAGAAAGACGGCTAAGTGCAAGAAATAAAAAAATTATAGAAAAGATATTTATAGAATTAAGAGACAAAATAATTGAAGATAATTCAAAAAAATATGATGTAAAAATGATTATAAATATTGACTACGAATGGCTTTTGAAGAAATTTAAAAAGGGACTTGAAGTAGTTTACTTATATACATTCGAGGAGACTTTTAAAGGCTTTCAAAACATCTACAAGAAAACGATAAAATCTAAAACTATAAAAGGTATTAGAGATTATTTTTTAAAAGATTGGAATATAAAAAATGCTGGAAAACAAGCAACTAAAATGACAATGACAACAAAAAATATTTTAAATAAGGTAATCACAACAGGGCAAGAAGAAGGCTTATCACATAATGAAATGGTTAAAGAACTGGTAAAAAATATTAATGGTATGACAGAACAAAGAGCTAGCACAATAGCAAGAACTGAAACAAGTAAGAGCATTAATACAACAAGTTATGAAACTGCTAAAAATGTGATGAAAGAAAAATGTTGGATACATGTTGGAGGGAAAAAGACATATAGACCACATCATAAAGCTATAAGTAATAAATGGGTGGATATAGATTATAAATGGAAGTTAAAAGATGGTGTAGAGGCTGAGTATCCGCATCAGGATAGTTTGCCAGTTTCTGAGGTTGTTAGATGTAGTTGTTTAATTATTTTTAGATAAAAGGAGTATAGAGATGCCAAAAAAAATAAAAAAGATAAAGAAAAAGGTATCATTTGGGAATAATGAAGGAATTAATTTTAATTGTGAACTTCAAGAATTTAAAGAAAATAGTGAAAAGGAAGGACAATTTACTGGAATCCTTGTAAATATGCAAGGGAATACTGCTGCTAAAGGAGTATACAGGTTTCAAAAAGGAAGTATGAAATCAAATGATGGTAAAAAATTGCTTTTAATGTATAACCATTATGGGGAATTAATGCCAATTGGAACTTTGACTGGAAAGGAAACAGAAAAAGGGTTTGAAGTTATAGGGCAATTTCATTTGACAAAGGATGCCAATGGGAATTATTTGAATCCAGAAGCAGCAAAACTTTATTCTTTTATGAAAGAAATGCATGCCTCATTTGAAATGTCAGTTGGTGGAGTTATAGAAGAATATAAGGAAAAATCAGAAGGAAATAATTATTTTATAGATATATATAATTTCAATGCTCATGAGGGAAGTTTGACTCCAAAAGGAGCTGTAAAAGGTAGTAAAGTAACAAGAGTATTTAATAGAGAAAATGGAGGAATAGGACAAATGGATAAGGAACAATTAAAATTATTAATGGCTGAATTATTAGCAAACTTTAAAACTGAATTATTAGAAGCAGGAACACCTGAAGAAATTAAAAATTTACCTATTAAATTCAATGAAATTAATTTAAAATTTGAAGAAATAAAAACTGAATTAAATGGTGAATTCAAAGCAGAAATTGAAAAACAAATGAATGAATTCAATGAAGTCATAAAAAGTTTAAAAGCTGATTTTAAGCCGACAAAAAAAGAAGTGTCAGTTGCTGAACAATTTAGTGCAATGATTCAAGAAGTAGAAAAGAATGGAAAAGCAGTAGAAACTGTTTTTAATTCAGAGAGTGAAATAAAGTTTGCAGCAGATCCAGCTACTACAAGTAACTCGGAACATACTATTAAAACACAATATGTAAATACATTACTTGAAAGATTAGTTGCACAAAATTCAGCACTTGGAGATATAAAGTTTATTCCGATAGTAGATGGAAGCCTTACAATTCCGAGAGAAGTTGCTGGACTACCTGAAGTTGGATGGATAGGAGAAGAAGGGAACAGGGAAGAGACTTCTGCTCCAAAAACAGATCATGTAGTTATTACATTACATTCATTATATGCAATGCCAAAAGTAACTAATAAGCTATTAGCTACTAATTTTGTGGGGTATGCTAACTTCTTAGTTAAAAGAGTTGAATATGCTTTATCTTTAAAATTAGCAGATGCTTTATTTTATGGAACAGGGACAAATATGCCTACTGGAATTTTACAAGACAGCAGTGTAACACAAGAAGTTGAAATTGATTCAACTGACGACACTACATTTGTAGATTCTTTAATAGATGCTTACTATGCTTTAGATGAAGATGTAGCAAGAAATGCTAAATGGTATATGACTTCTGAAACTTGGGCAGCTATTGCAAAATTGAAAAATAAACAAAAAGATTTCTATATAACTGACTTAAATAATGGAAATACAAGAACTTTAATGACTAGACCTGTTATTCTAATCACTTCAAAAAATGCAGGATTAAAATCAATAGCTACAGCAACAGCTAACGAAATGATTGGGGTTTTTGCAGATTTAAGTACAGCAGTATTAGGGATTCAAAATAATGCTATGACAATGAGATTAGAGGATAAAGTGACTTCTAAAGGATATACAAAATACTACATGGAAAAAGGGGTAGGTTTAGGGGTTCAATTACCTGAAAACATTTTAAAATTAAAGAAAAAAGCATAATTTAAGAGGGTTTATTCCCTCTTAAGGTTCTAGCAAGGAGAAAAAATGAGTATTAAATATGATTTAGAAATTGCTAAAATGCTCACAAACATTGAAGATGAAAAGCTTCTAAATTTTTATATCAATGCAACAATAAAAAAAATAGAAGTAATTTTAGGTTATGAGCTTGTAAAAGGGCAAATAACAAGTTTAGTTAGTGGACTTAATAAAAAGTATGTATTCTTACCTAGAAAGAAAATTGAAAGGGTATTGAACGCTAAAAGTGGGTGTAAAAAGCTCCCTTTTAGTTTTGTAAATAGAAAAGTAATATTTGATGAAATTATAACAACAGATTCTTATGTAGAAATAGAATATATAGCTGGCTATGATGAATTACCTGAAAATCTATTAATGTTCATCTGCTCAACAATAAAGGAAGAACTTTCTAATGCTGAAGGATTAAAGAGCTATGGAATAAGAGGGATAAATTATACTTTTTTAAATAAAATAGAACAATCTGACAACTTTATAAGAGGAGTAAAAGACTTATTTGGAGTTATAGAAATATGACAATTGTAGAAATTTGCCAAGAAATGGGATACTTAAGTAAACATACTGTAGAAATTGGAATATTAGCTATTGATAAAAGCTTAACAGGAGAAGATGGAAAAACAAGTATACTTGAATATGCAATATATAATGAGTTTGGGACTTCTAGCATACCTGCTCGTCCATTCATGAGAAATGCTTTGGATAGTAATAAAGAATATATAGGCAACTTAATAAAAACAGCTGTTGCTGATGTTGCAAAAGGAAGTATAAAAGGGAAACCCGCACTTATGAGAATAGGAGAAACTATAAGAGGTTTAGTAATTCAAAGTATTGCTACAGCTCAGACTTGGGCAACCCCAAATAATCCAAAAACTTTAAAAATAAAAACTAAAAATGGACAAGCTAATAACACAAAGCCACTTATTGATAACAGATTTTTAATTAAAAGTATTAGGTATCAAATAGTAAATGAAAATGGAACAATAGAGTATTTATCAGACTTTAAGGATGTATAAGATGGATAAAGTTATTTTATTAAGTAAGCACAAAACAAATATAAAAATTATTTCAAGTATTGAAGGAAGATGGGAAAAAGGGAAATATATCCCTGATTCAGAAATAGAAAAAAATATAAAAGGGGTATATATACCTGTTTCATCTGATACTTTGAAATATTATCCTCAAGGTGAAATTACTTTAAAAGATATGGAATTATTTACAAAAGAGAAGCTAAAAGAAGGAGATATTGCTATTTTAAGAGAAGAAGAATTTAAAATAATTGAAATAACTGACTTTGATTATTTAGCTGATGTAAAAAGCTATATTTTGAAAAGGAGTACAAAAGATGATTAACCTTATAATTGAATTACTCAATAAAATGAGTAACATTCAAATTATACCAGCTTTCACTACTACAAAGGCTCCTAAAAAGCCTTATGCTACTTACCAAGTGCTAAATATAAATAGTGCTGATTTTAGAGGATATACAGAAAGAGAATATATAAAAAAAGATGAAAAATACCTTGAAACAACAGAGTATAGAATAATGGCAAGACTTCAATTTGATGTATATTCAGAAACACAAGAAGAAGCTTTAGAAAATGCAACAATACTAAGAGAGTTAATCCTTTTTAATGCAAGAAGAGAAATTGGAAGGATAGAAGCTGGAATTGTAAAAAGTAGTGAAATAAAATCATTAAATGAATTAATTAATGCTAAATATGAATATCGTTGTAGTTTTGACATAGTTTTTGAATATATGAAAATAACAAAGGAAAGAGAAATTGAACTAATAAAAGAAATAGAATTATTAGTTAATGAAAAGTATAGAAGCAAAATATCAAGGAGGAAAGAATAATGGGAGTATATAGAGAGCCAATAAAAATAACATTAGAACAAGAGTTAAATTTAACAATAGCAGCACTTAACAAAACTCTTATAGTTACAAATGATAAGAATGCAGATTTTAAATATTATATGAACTCTAAAGATGTTGCTAATGATTTTGGAAATAATTCAAAAGTATATAAATTAGTGGAAAAGTTTTTAGGACAAAGAGATGGAGATGGCAATATATTAAAACCTGATTTCTTTGGAATAGTTGGAGTTACAGCAACAGGTCAAGAAAAAATTGAGGATAAATTGAAAGAAGTGTTAAATGAAAATTTAGACAAAGAATGGTATGCACTTATAACAACCTTTGATACTGTCGAAACTATGAAAGCAGTAAGTTCTTTTTTGACTGAAAATAGAAGAATTTATATAACAGAAGTCAAAGCCTATCCAATACCTGATGCATTAAAATCTGATAGAATAGCACCTATTTGGAATTTAAAAATGGATGAAGCTGACAAGGAATACAAAGCAGCCGCTTATGCAGGTGTAGTTGTGACAAAAGGAGCAGGATACAGAAGCTCAATGATAGAACTACAAGGAGTAACAGCTGATACTGAATTAGCTAAGAAGCCTGAACTTACAAAAAATAATATTACATTTGTGGAGAAAAGAACATCAGAAGGTTATATAACAGCTAATGGTGGAAAATCGACAGATGGAACTTATTTAGATGAGACAACTGCTATTGATTGTATTATTGTAAATCTAAATGAAAATTTAGAAAAAGCAATGATAAAAAAGGGTTTTCCACAAGATGACGAAGGGTATGCTTTTTTAGAAGAAACTTTAAATAATACTATGGAAGAAATGGGAACTAACAAATTAATAGCTAAGAAAAATAAAAAATATGAGTTCATAGTATACCCTATAAATCAAACAGCTACAGAAAGAGGATTAAGAATCATAAGACCAAGAGTTTTGTTTAGAATAAGAAACTGGGGATATTTCATTGATTTAACTCTAATGAAAACTAAGAAAGATATAGGAGGAAAAGAATAATGACTGATTTAAGTAAGAAAATTTTTATTTTTAATGGATATACTTTTAAAAAATTTAGAAGTTTGAGTGTTGGAGCTCCTGAAGATCAATATAAACAATCGGATAAAAGTATCTATGGAGAAAGAAGAATATTGTATAGTCCTGATCCAAATATGGAAATAACTATCACCGTTCCCACAGGAACAGAAGATGAAAAAATACTTTTAAATGCTTCTGAGAACGTAATAACAGGCTCAGGATATTTCAAAGATAGTTCTAATCCAAAATATAGTAGAGGAGTAAGTATAAAAGAAATCGGTGTTAATAAAGGCGAATTATCTAATGATGGAGAATCTGATTCAAGAGAATTTAAACTTGTATGTGTAGGTGTTAAGGAGGCAATGAACTAATGGAAAATAAAGTAAATAAAACAGAGCAACAAGAATTAAAAAATAAAGAATTTCTAAAAAAAATAGAGGATAAGAATATATCAAATATAACTTTTAAAGCTGAGGGTTTAGGAGCTTTAGAATTTAATTTGATGATGACAGGAAAAGATTTTAAAACAATAGAGAGACCTTTTAGAATTGAAAGAGTTTCAACAGATACATTTTTTAAGCTTTCATCTGAAAAAGATGAATTAGCAATAGGTAAGAAATTATTGGATACTTTTATAGCTCAGCCTGCGGAAGCTAGAGACATAGAATTTTTTAATATGGATCAAGAAGCTTTAGAAACTATTACACTGATTATAACTGAATTTCAACAAACTCCCTTTTTATTCATTAAAAACTTTGGAGAAAATAAGGAAGATTAAGCAAGGAAGATTTGATGTTTGTTTTGAATCTAAGATTCCATACTATAAAAAGCCTGTTGAAGATCTATGTTATGAAGAATATATGCTTTTACAATTAGCTTGGGCTGATTATGCAAAAAGAAAAAATAAAAATTAGAAAGGAGGGTTAGCAATGTTAGAACAGTTATCATTGGTTTTTAAAGTTGTAGGTAATGGACAAGTTACTTTAAATCAAATTAGTTCTCAAATTGGAAATTTAAAGAATAATATGTCAAATTTTAAAAATAGTGTTAGTTCAACATTTGGGAATCTAAAAAGCACTATTGGTTCAGTAAAACAAAGTTTAGTTGCTTTTAAAAATAAGATTAGTACAACTTTTAATTCCTTGAAAGCTAAAATAACAGCTAACTTTCCAGCTATTTCAAAATTAAGAAATGGTTTTATTTCACTTCGGAGAGGATTAGGAAATTTTGGTAATTATGCCCAGCAACAATTTCAGAAAAGCAAAGAAAAAGCAAGTACACTTCTAAGTGTCTTAAAAAGAATAGCTACAGCATTAGCAGCAGGTTTTACATTAAAAACTGCTATTGAAGGTGCTGGGAATATTGAACAGTATAGAAATACACTTGAAACTGTATTGAAAGACTCTAATATGGCAAGAAAGAAACTGGCATGGGCTAGCAGATTTGCTAATAAAACTCCATTTGAAACAGATGAAGTAGTTGGTGGAATGACAAAATTACAATCTTATGGAATTGAAGGAGATAGAGTTTTAAAAACTACTAACAGAACATATCTCGAAATGATTGGAGACATGGCTTCAGGAATGGGGAAAAGTTTTGACCAAGCAATTGAAGCTGTTGCTGATGCAAGAACTGGAGAACTTGAAAGATTAAAAGAATTCGGAATTACTAAGAATATGATCGCTGAGTTTGGTAAAAGTAAAGGCTTAGAGATTTTTAATAATAAAGGGCAAATTAATGACTTAGAGTTATTTAATAAGACTTTATTTGAAATGATGGACTCTCGTTTTGGTGGAGCTATGGAAAAGCAAGCTAAAACATTTAAGGGAGGATTATCAACTATATCAGGAGCTACAAAATCAGCATTAGCAACATTGGCAGGAGTAAATGAATTTGGAGATATAGTTGAAAACTCTCCATTTCAAATTCTTAGAGATAGAGTTATCATACCATTGGCGAATACCCTAGTAAAATTTCAAGAAGATGGGACATTTACTAGATGGGCAGAAAATTTATCTAGTATCTTTGGTGAACTAATTTCATGGGGAGAAAAAATAATAAATTTTATTGTTAAGTGGAAAGAAATTTTAATTCCATTAGCAAGTGCAATAGCTGGTCTTTTTGTGATTAATAAGGTGATAGTTTTAATAGGAGCTTTAAAAACTGCATTAGCAGCTCTTTCTTTTAATCCAATTATGCTTGCAATTGGAGCTGTAATAGCTATAGGTGTTTTATTATATAGAAACTGGGATCTTGTAAAAGAAAAATTAATTTCACTTTGGGATAAGATAAAAGGTTTTGTCAAAGTATTTTTATTTTTCTCAGGGACTCAGGGATAGGTTTAATAATAAAACTAGGACAACTCTTAATAGAAAATTGGGAAAAAATTAAGGCTAAATTATCTTCATTATGGGATAAAATTAAAGCTTTTGCTAAAGCATTATGGGATATTGGTAAAAAAATATTTATGTGGCTTAGTCCAATAGGTTTAATTATTACTGTTGGAAAACTGATAATAGAAAACTGGGATCTTATAAAAGCAAAATTTGCTGAATTAGGAAGTTATTTATATAACAAAATAATTGATATAGGTAATTTTTTTATAGGACTAAAAGACAAAGTGGTTGATGTATTTTTTAACTTAATAGATAAATTAAAAGAAGTGTGGGAGACAATGAAGTCAACTGCAGCATCAGCTTTTGATTTTATTTTAGATTATGTTGCTAAAATTTGGGAAAATATTAAAGGATTTTTCTCAAACTTAGGGCAAAAAATAAAATCATTGCCAGGGATATCATGGTTTTTTGATGATAGTGGAGAGAAGAAAACAACAACTGAAAGAGTATACTTTGAAGATACTCTTGTGATAGATGGGACACATAAAACAGGACTTGACTATGTTCCTTTCGATGGCTATATAGCTGAACTTCATAAGGGAGAGAGGGTACTAACTGCTGAAGAAAATAATGCTTATTCAAATGTAGAAAATAATAGCTTTTCGGATGTAAAAAGTTCAACAAATACTAAAAATTCTAATAAAACTGATAAAAGAGTTATATTAAATCTTACTATAAATATGCCAACAACTACAAAAGCTGAAACTGATTGGAACAGAGTAGGAGAAATAATAGTTGAGAAATTAGAAGATTTTATGCTACAAAATGAGATTGCAAAAGGAGATATATAGATGTTTTCAATAACAAATTTGATGAGTAAAGTAAGTAGTTTTTTAAGCAGTGCTAACTCATTGTCTAATCAAATTGATAATCGTATAAAAAAAACTCCACCTATTCTATTAGGAAATATCCAGCTTCAATTAGTTTCTGAAGTATCTGAAAGCTATTCTAATAATGTTCCAACAGTTCCAATAGATGACGGAACTCAAATAGCTGACAATATAATACCCAACCCTTTGGAATTATCTTTTAAAGTTCAAATTGTTGGAGCTAATCATAAAGAAATTTTTGAAAAAGTTATAGAACTTAGAAATAAAAGAGAGCTTGTGGACTTGTATATGGTTAAGTTATATAAAAATATGGCTATCACAAGTATAGAAAATACGATAACATCTTTATATTATACAGAGTTTACAATTTCCTTAGTTGAAATAAAAATTGCTCATATTTCTATGATTCCAGCACCTAGTAAAAAAGCTAAACCTGCTGTAAGAAAGAAAACAAAAATAAAAACAACAGCAAAGGCAAAGAATAAGGCTAGTGGTAAAAAGAACTGGGAAGGAGATTTACAAAGTGAGCATATAAGATTACCAGGAGCATAAGAATGAAAATAAATATAATGAAAGAATCAATTCCATATATAACTGATGTAACTATCGCAGGGACAACCTTTCAATTTGAATTTACATATAATTCTTATGATAAAAGGGTATATGTAACACTGTATGATATTGAGAATAATTTAATATATCCAAATGAGCCTATTTTATTTGGGATTCCACTTTGGTTTAATAAATTAGTTGATGAAAAAGGAAATTTTAATAAAAAATATCCTCAAAAATATATTATTCCTAATACTTTGGATAGAAAAGCAGTAAAAATTGACTATGAAAATATAGATAAAATTGAACTTTTAGTGGAGGAATAATGGAATTTATAGCAAATAGACCTATTTTCCCAAGAAATTCATATCTTGTTATAAATGGAGTAAAAGTAAATGACCATAATAACGATGGTTTAAAATTTGATATTGAAGTAAAAAGTGGAGAAGAAGGAAAAGTAGGAGTAGGAACATTTAAAATATACAATTTAAGTCAAGATATTGAGGTAGGAAGTGAAATAGAGCTTTGGTTTGGATATGATTCTGATATTGGATATTATTCTAAGTATGAAGTTATTAAAAAGAAAAAGGCAAGGGATGGAGCTTCTTTTGTTCAAGAGCTAACCTGTTCAGAGAGAACTAAGAATAGCAGTAAAATAGTTTCTATTAGTTTGGATGGGAATGTAAGAATATCAGAAGCTATTAAGGAAGTTACTAAGGAACTAGGTTTAAATCTTATTTCTATGGATCTAAATAAAGACAAAGTTTATACAAATGGTTTTACTTGTTATAGTCAAGGTTTTCAGGAGTTAAAAGAATTAGTTCAGGACTCAGAAAGTAAAATGACTTTAAAAGGTGATGATCTTTATATTTATACAGATAAGCAGAAAAATCAAGCTATTTATTTAACTTTTGAAAGTGGTTTGATACATAATCCTGAAGCTGTTGAAAAGCAGGAAAAGGAAACAAAAGTAAATAAAAAGTCAGACAATAAAAAAACTGATAGTAAAAAAGATGAGAAATGGACCAAAGAAAAGAAAAAGAAAACTGTAAAAGAAAGTAATAAATATGATTATACTGTGGAATGTTTTCCTATTCATTATATAAAAAAGGGAGATATTATATATGTTTCAAGTGATGATGTCAGTGGGTTTATGCAAGTTGAAGAGGTAAATATTTCTTTAAATGATAGTTGGAATATGAAACTAGGAGTAAAAGTGATGAAAGATGATGGAAAACATAAGGATAATTCTAGTAAAAATACAAAAAATAAGAAAGGGTAGATTTGTAGATGCTGAGCCTTTGTTTAGTCCCAATGGAGTTGCTTTGCCTGTACTCCGTAATGTTCCAGTCGCATTATTTGGAGATAGTAAAGACCATATTGATTGGAATATTAAAGAAGGTGATATAATGCCGTATTTTATATTAACTTTTGATATTTCTTCATATATAAGTCAAGGTTCTCATGATGTTATGGATTCAAATAGGAGGAATAATTTAAATAATGGTTTTATTTTACCTTTCACAATTCCAAATGCTACTGAAAGTCTTGAATTTCCTTCTGATATTAGAATTATTGGAGATAGATTAGAGGAAGGAGATATTGATTTAACTGGAGATTCTAAACAAAAAGGTAATATTGAAATAACAGGAAATACTACTCAAATAGGAAATACAACACAAACTGGAAATATATCATCAACTGGAACTGTTTCAGCAACTGAAGATGTTAAGGCTGGGGATAAGAGTTTGAAAAATCATAAACATTCAGGAGTAGCAAAAGGAAATGATACAAGTGGAGGAGTGGCATAATGCAAGCTATAAAAATGAATGATGGAGATATTAAGTTTTCAACTATTTCAGGAATAGAAGAGTTTTGGCAAAGAGTAGTAAACTCCTTAAAAATATACTCAATAGAGTGCTTTTATGATGAAAATTTAGGACTTGATATAAGAATAATAAATGAACAAGATGTAGCTGAGTATAAACTTGAACATATTTGCAGAAAGTTACAAGAATGGTTTAGAAGTGAAATAGAGTCAATTAGTTATCAAATAATTTCTGAGGAAAAAAGAACTTTAAAAGCAAAAATATATATAACTCATAAAGAACAGAATGATATAGAAAAAGAGGTGATTATTAGTGGATAAATTTGAAACAAAAGGCTTTCAAGGACTTATGGAATTAACACAAAAAGAAGCACAGAAGAAGGAAAACTTTGGGAGTGATTTCAATGTTGAGTCAACTGGTGATTATTACAAACTAGCAGCACCTTTTATATATCTTTGCTCTTACCTGGAAGACAAAATTATTTCAATAGCAAGGGGTTTAAATATATATAATGCACAAAATGAAGAACTAGACAATTTATTATATTTTTTTCCTAGAAGATTTGGCACAAAAGCACAAGTACATTGTAAAGTTACAGCGACAGGCTTTGTTGATGTTGTACAAGGGGATATTATTATCCAAGCAGAAAATGGGACAAGATATGAAAATATAGAAAGGTTTGAGGTGGATTCTTCAAAGAGTAAGATAATACTATTTCAGAGCCTGTTCGATGGAGAGGAAGGAAACATTCAAATTAATAAAATTGAAAAAGTTATAAAAGCACCAGCTTCAATAGTAGATGTACAAAATACAGAAATTGGAGAAGGTGGGCTTTCTTCTGAAACTGATTATGAGTATTTAAAAAGATATTTAGCTGGAAATAGTAAAGGGGAATGGGCTTTATTACCTGTTTTAAATGCTATTAGAAAATTACCAGGAGTGAAGAGTGCTAATGGGATAAGAAATAATACAATGAACATTGACAGTTTTGGACTTTCTCCAAAAAGCATTTGGATAGTTGTAGATGGAGGAATAAAAGAAGAAATAGCACATGCTATTTATATGCACATTCATACACCTGATACAAGGGGAAGTGTTGTTGTAAATGTTCCAACATCTGTACCAAATCATTATGAAGTTATAAGATTTGACAGACCAACTCAAACAGAAATTGAATATAAATTGGATATAAAAAGTGCTGATGAATTGAAAATCAAAAACTTCATTGATGAGTACATCAATGAAGCTGGAATAGGGGCTTTACTATCAAATGGAACATTCTTATATGAATATCTTTACAATAAAAACTATAAATACACTGATTTTGATTTAAAGTTTAGAAAAAAAAGTACTCTTATTTGGAGTAATTCAATTCAATTAAACTTTAATGAAATACCAAAGAGTGCTGGGAGAATATCATGATAGATGAGGTTATAAAGGGTTTACCTTTACATTTTCAAAAGGAAAATACAATTAAATTTTATAAGACCTTGAAGCCTGTTATTGAGTACATAAATGCCTTAATAGAGGACTTAAAAAATCAAACATCACTATTGAAATGTTCAGGGATATTCTTAGATTTTATGGGGGAAAGATATGATGAAAAGAGAAATGGTCGAGATGATGAAACTTATAGACAAGCATTGATTATTAAAAAAATGGCACTTGATGGATTACCCAATACGGAGTTTTTACTTTCATTAACGAGAGAACTTACTAATAAAGAAGTTACAAAATTAAAGACCAGACCATTAAAAGAAGTAGCAAGCCAGCTATTTAAAGTAAATATGGTTGATGACTTGAAAGTTATTAATAAAATGCCTGATTTAAATAAAGTTTGTGAAGCTGGGGCAAGAATGTATTGGGAACTTGAAATAATTAATAATAAAAGTAATAAATATTACTCATCAATAGTTGAGAATATGAAAAAAATAGAGATAAAAGCTGATTTTAAACTGGATCAAACTATGAGGATAAATTCAGAATTGAATATAGCTCAAGGGATAGGATTTACTAAGATAATTGAAATAGGAGGGACTACATAATGAGTTATTTTGAAGGCTTAAAGCTAACAAAAAAAGGTGAACAACTTCAAGCAAAGATAAATGGGAATTTATCTGAAACTTTAACTTTTACAAAAGCAAAATTAGGAAGTGGTTCAATAACTTCAAATGATGAGATTAGATTCTTAACAGATGTAAAAGAAGTATGGGGGACAGCTAGTGTAACTAGTTGTAAGATACAGGGAGATGAAAAAAATATAGTAGCTATAGAACTTCAATTTTCTAATGCTGAGCTAAGAGAAGATAAAATCTTCAGAGAAATTGGACTTTATGCACAAGGAAATGAAGGTGAAGAAATTCTTTATGCTTATGCTAATGCTGGAGATAAATATGATTATATTCCATTAATGAAAGATAGCCCACATTCTTTTATAATAGTAATTTATTTCAATATAACAAGTGGTTCAAAAGTTGATGCCAAAATTGATTTACATAGTTATGTATCCCTTCAAGAGTTTAATGAAGGAATGAATAAAAAAGTAAATAAAACAGACTATGCCTCAGCTGAGCAGTATGGAATTGTTAAGTATGGAACAGAGGAAGGGACAGCACTAGAAGGAAATAAGTTTATTCAAATGACTGGAAAGGATTATGGGGGAATATTAAATATTGCAGGGCAAAAAGAAGCTGGAAAAGCATATTGGGATAATAATACAAAAAAATTATATATTTGCAAAAATAATAATAGTGATATATCCCCAAATATTAATAACTATATTCCATTTGATAACGGGTCGATTCTTGAGAGATTGGAAAATCTCTTAAAATTTAGAGATATTACTCTAACTAAAGACTTAGATAAAGAGTTATTTTCTAGGTATTCTGTGAAAATCCCACAAGACATATCTCCAAGTAAGATAATTTGTGTGATTCTAGAAGAAGGGAGTGGTGCTCCAGGGGGATATTCTATTTATGAAAATACTGTAACTGCTTTTTATTATAACTATCAAATTTCTAGTACAAGAAAGGCTAAAATAGTATACTATTAAATTTTAAATGTAAAAGTGTATTATACTGTTTTTTTTATCTTTAAATAACTCCAACTACTATAAAAGTTCCACTTGCATTTTGTAGACCAGTATTGCCATTATTGACTCTAATTGTAACTTTATTTGTGTTTATATAAGCCATAATACTTAAATTCCCTGGAGTACCTGTATGCCATGGAATTGCAGAAACACTCGCACTTTTAAAAGTGACAGGGATAGAAATGTCCGTGCTTTCGTTAAATCTAATATTTTTAAAATTACCATACACAATTGCGATATTTGAAAATTTTACTACACTAATATCATTGTGATTTTCAACTTTGAATAGATTTTCCAATCTATTTACTTTTATATAAAATGTACCTAACAAATTTGAAGGAGGTACAAAGTATGGAACTAAAAGGATGGGAAAAGTTAAAAAAGGAAAATGTGGAGATTTATAAGCAGTATCTGAATAGTTGTAAAAGTAGCAACTATGAAACATGGGAAACAACTTATTCTACTTATATCAATAATTTCAGGTTGTTTCTTATATGGTTTCAAGAGAATTATAAAAATAGATATTTGTTGAGTAAAGATACATTGCTGGAAATGCCTCAAATTATGGAAGAGTACAGAAACTATTGCAGGAGTTTGGGAAATAGCAAAAGAACATTGATGAATAAGACAACAGCAGTTAGTAGCTTTTATCTATGGTGTGTTAGAAGAAATAAATGCAGGTTTCACCCGTTTGATAAAAAACTAGATAGATTGAAATTTGCTGAAAAAGACAAGGTTAGAAAGAACTATTTTTTAAATACTGAACAAATTCTTACTGTTAGACTTTTTATGAAATTTCAAAGTAAAAAGTATGATATTCAAGATCGAATTTTATGGGAATTGTTTTTAGACAGTGCTTGTAGAATTTCAGCAGTTCAAAATTTAAAGCTGGAGCAATTAAGACTAGAAGAGGGATACTTTGAAGGAGTTAAAGAAAAAGAAGGTTATATAGTGAATGCCTTTTTCTTTGAGAAATGTAAAATTCTTTTAAAAGAATGGATTAAATTCAGAGAAGAGACAGGAATATACAGTGAATGGCTGTTTATAACAAAATATAGAAATGAATATAGAAAGATGAGTCAGGGGACTATAAGAAACAGAGTAAAAAAAATGGGTTTAATTTTAGATATTCCAGACTTATACCCACACTCTTTAAGAAAAACATCAATAAATCTTATAAACAATCTAGCTGGGTTAGGTGTTGCTAGTAGTTATGCAAATCATACAAGTAGCAATGTAACAAGTAAACACTATTTACAAAAAACTAATCCTATGGAAGTAAGAAATAATATTATTCAACTTCGTAAAAAGCTGGGGATATTTTAGAAAGGAGCAGTAAATGAGTAATGTAATAAACTTTTATAAAGGTACAGAATTAAAATATTCAGTATATTCTAATAGTTTAGAAGATGTCAAAAATAATCCACTTAATTATTTTCCTGAATATACTGATGATATGTTCATAACAGATAAGAATTTTCAATATCCAATAATCAAGAATAATGAACTAATGGAAATGACAAGAGAAGAAAGAATAGAACAAGGGATAGAAACTCAACTAGAACCTGGTGAATTTATAAAAAATAAAAAACTTGTTAAAGCCCCTCAGCCGAGTAAATACCATTTTTGGAATAAAGAGACTAATAAATGGGATTTAGACCTGGAAGGTTTAAAACATATTACAAGAAGAAAATTTAGACAAGTTTTACTAGATAAAATTTATGCTGATTTTGATTACAATGGAAAAATCTTTCAAATGGGTGAAGCTGATGAAATCAACTTCTTAAGAGTAAAATCAGCAATAGATATAGCAACAACAAGCAATGATCCAAAAGCAATAATAGAGGCTGTCAAGTTTCTAAAAGTTGAAGTTCCAGCAGGTTTTGAAGAAAAGATAAAAGCAATTATAAAAGATAAGACAACATTATCAGAAGTAATTCAAAATTTAAAAATTAACTGGAGATTAAAAGATAATTCAGTAGATTCCTTTACCTTTGGAGAAATTAATCATATTTATCTATTATGGATCCTAAGAGGAACAGCTGCACAAGAGGAGTATACAACAATAGCAAAAAAAACAATGAAAGCAAAATCTCTGGAAGAATTGGAATCTATTGAATGGAAATAAAAGGGGTGATGTAAATGTTTAGTTTATCACAAACAAGTAAAAACATGATGGTAGGGGTTCATCCTGATCTAGTGAGATTTATGGAAGAACTAATAGGATTAAGTCCTCATGATTTCAAAATAACTTGTGGAATGAGAACAGCAGAGGAGCAAAATAAGTTATATCAATATGGTAGAACTATTCCAGGAACATGGCGAACAAATTGTGATGGATACAAAGTTCAATCAAATCATCAAGAAAAAATTGATGGGCTTGGTTATGCTATTGATATTGGTGTATTAGTTAAAGAAAAAACTAAAAAAATAGTAGTAGAAAATGGTAAAAAAGTAGAAAAAGAAGTGGAAAAAACAGTTTATAAAGCAGGACCACAAGACTTTCACTATTATAAAGATATCTATGAAATTGCAAAGAAACATGGGTTAATAGATAAATATAATATTGAATGGGGTGGAGAATGGAAAAAAGTAGATGCTGTACATTTCCAAATTAGAGGAGCAGGAAAAATACCTTACAAGGTAGTTTATAAAAAATAGGAGGATTAGAAAATGGTTAATCAAGTAATTGCATATTTAAAAGGATTTAGTCAAGAACAATGGCTATGGATAGCGTTAGCAGGGGTAATTTTAGGATATATTGTTTATAATAGAAAGCAATATGTAAACTTATTTGATGCAGCAGTTATTGCTTCAGAAGAAAGTTTTAAACATGGAGACAATAAGAAGAAACTTAATGCCGCATTAAAGTTTGTTGAATATAGAACTGACAAATTACCATATCCAGTAAGAATATTAATTAGAAAATTTTTTAGTAGAGAAAAAATAAAAAAGGCAATAGAAAAGGCTCTTCAAAAATTTTCTGATACATTTGGTACAGGTAGAAAAATAGATATTGAGGAAAATGGAAATGATGAAGAGTAAATTAAAGTTGAAGAGAGAAAATAATATATTTAGTGTAGTTGTTGAAGACTACACTAGATATATAAAAGACTTTCCAATAGTAATTCCAGCAGGTTTCAGAACTGATGGTGCTAGTATTCCACTTGTACTTAGACCATTTTTTGAGAGATATGGAAAGAATACAGAGGCTGCTGTGGTACATGATTATTTATATTCTAAGTTCAATGATACAGGGATAAATAGAGAACTAGCTGATAAAATATTCTTATTTATCTTAAAAGAAAATGGAGTATCTTGGAGAGTTAGAAAAATGATGTATAAGGCTGTAAGAATGTGTGGAGAAGTTTTTTGGGAGAAGAAATTAAAGAATGAAGGTTATAGAAACCAAGCTATAATCGACAAAACAGAAGAAGCAAAGCACTATTATAGTGAATGGGAGAAAAAATTAGGAAAACTTTAGGAGATTAAAATGGGGAAGATGAATGGGTTATTTGAACATTGGTTTATAAGAGGTACAATTGGTTTTATATTATATTTATTAGGAGGCTGGAGCAAATCATTAGAAATAATGATGACATTTATAATAGTTGATTATATAAGTGGATATTTAAAGAGCATTTATAAGAAAGAAATATCATCTAAAAAGGCTTTTAGAGGTATTATAAAAAAAGCATCTTGTATTTTAGCTGTTATAATAGGTGCTTCACTGGATAAATTAATAGAAGGAACTCCTATAAATGTTCCAATTAGTTTATTTAATATTCCCCTATCTTTTAAGGAATTAATAATATTTTCAGTCATAGGAAATGAAGGAATTAGTATAATTGAAAATTTAGGAGAGATGAATTTCCCCTTTCCTTTATTTATAAAGAAATTCTTTAAGCAGTTAAAACAGCAAGATGAACAAGATAAAGAGAATAAATAATAAAAAATTAAAAGGAGTATTCAAACTCCTTTTTTGTTTAGTATAGAAATTTCATTTTTATCATTTTGTTTTTAAATAAAATTATCATTTTAAATTGAAATTTTTATCAAATCGTTTTGCGTCTTACATCTATATTAGAATTTAAATCAAAGGTGTACTGAAGGAATATTTTATAGAGATGTTAAATTTATGTATTTCTATATTAGAATTTAAATGAAATTGACAAAAGAATACCAAAAGATATAAATAGACATTTATGTATTTCTATATTAGAATTTAAATGTTGTTCCAACTGGTACTGGCGAACCTCCATAATACAATTTATGTATTTCTATATTAGAATTTAAATATAAGCTTATTCTTAATAACAGGAATGTTCTTATCATTTATGTATTTCTATATTAGAATTTAAATGAGGAAAAGAAGGCTAAGAAAATAGGTGAGTCATTTGCATTTATGTATTTCTATATTAGAATTTAAATATTATATAAGAGATTTAACCTGGAGAGATAGTATTATTTATGTATTTCTATATTAGAATTTAAAATGAGACAATTCAGAGCACAATTTACGCTATTTAGAAAAAATAAAAATTTTTCTTTTATTTTTTTGAAAAAAGTTGTACTATATATGTCGAATGATTTTTAATAAATTATATTAGTTAGATATACTAAAAAAATAAAAAAGGGGTAGATTAAGGAATGAAAATAGTAGTAATAGGTGCAAATCATGCTGGGACGGCATGTATTAACACAATGTTAGATAATTATAAAGGAAATGAAGTTGTTGTTTTTGATAGT
>ERZ773022.755-NODE-755-length-24248-cov-6.229612_pt1 | contig 24248 bp, 17 predicted proteins | sample MGYA00580839_ERZ773022 | MGnify/ENA primary metagenome ERZ773022 (study PRJEB29015, sample SAMEA2738020) | human oral metagenome | biome: human oral; feature: human-associated habitat; material: dental | place: China | collected 2044 ... | reverse complement strand
CATTGTTCTTTAATTAATTATGCAAAGATAATCTTTACTTAACTAATCTTGAACCTTTTTCTAATTATTCCAAATCAAAAAGTTCAGCAGGATTAATCTTGAATTGCAACATACTAGCGGTATCTCTGCCCGCATCACCTCCTTTGCGTTGCATGGTTATTTTTCCTATTCTAAAATTACCTCTATTTGTTACAGCAATATCTCCATTACCAAAATAGTTCATACAAAAATTCATAGACTTCAATATCCAACGAGCATTCTTATCTATTTTTTGAGCTACAAGCATCCATTCTGCAGCAAACCTACCCCGACCTTTCAGAATATCCGAAACTATCAATGATTGATTTTCTTTTAACCATTGTAAAATACAATACTGTTCTCTTTCGGAGAATTCATTTGCAAACATTCTTCTTTTATCTATTGGAGAACTAATACTTGGAGGTTCTTCCCCCGTATATCTTTTCAAAATAGATACAATTTTATTCGGGATATTCCACATTTCAGCATACTTATCTATCCATCGTTTATCTATCTGATTAAATCCTTTTAAGTTACTAACAAGTTTTACTTGCAAATTTTCGACATCAAGTGCTTTTCTACATTTTATAGTAACCTGTACTTGTACATCAGTTTTATATCCTGATATTTTTACGGCTTCTACATATTCTATCTCAGCCAATTTATATTTCATCAGAGTCAGCCACGACTGTGCCACTTTGTCTTTTTGCCAATTGTTAAACTTTTCAACAATATCGTCTTCATTTCTAAATCCGTCTTTGGCTGTTTGCGAGCCCCTTTCTGCCAAGTTCATACTTTATTTCCCGTAAATAAATTGTTCGTCAAATATGGTTTTATTCTCTCGTTGGCAATCACCACATATTCTTCCGATATTTCAGACCCTATCCATTTCCGGTTCAATATATGTGCGATTTTTGCCGTTGTGCCACTCCCCATAAACGGATCGTAAACCAAATCATTTTCGTTAGTCCAAGTGTTCATCTGGTCTATAACGAGCTTTTCGGGAAAAATGGCAGGGTGGTTGTATGCTATTTTATCTTTGGTCGAAATGCCTCCGCCAATCGAATAAAAAAACACATTACCTATCTTCTTCTCCACTGTTCTCTCTGTCTTTTCATAATTAAGCAGACCATTTCGGCCTCTATTTTTCATATTGGCAAGACCGTGATATTTAGTAGGCTCTGTAATAGGATTAAATGTTTTGGGCGTTCCTTTCGACAAAGCAAACATATACTCAAAATGTTGATGGTATCTATTGCCTGTTTGTGGCATCGGATTATTTTTATAATATATCATAGTGTCGTGAATACGAAATCCTATTTCCTTAAAAAACAATGCCTGTCTGAAAGAAGTTCCTGTCTCGCTGCCATCTACTGTTGCATCTGCAACTACCCAAACAATTACTCCGCCTATCTTCAAAACACGAAACAGTTCTTTGGCTATCTTCTCGAATTCAAACTTATAACCATTATAATTTCTTATATCATCATAAGGAGGCGATGTTATAACAAAATCAACATAATTGTTCGGCATATTATGCATTGTAGCCAAACAATTTTCGTTATATATTTTAGCAAGTTCCATATATGTCGTATTGCGAAGCGGGTGAGTATCTTAACGTCGACGCAAAACACCTCACCACACCATCGATTGTTTTATAAAAATAGCCTTACAGCATAGATGTAATCCATTTCAGCAGGTCGTTACCGTTGGCAAATACAAGCAAGCCCAGAACAAGGATCATACCTATATTCAGAGATATCTCCATAAACTTGTCGCTCGGTTTTTTGCCAGTTATCATTTCGTAGATGATAAAAAGTATATACCCTCCGTCGAGCACAGGTATAGGCAATATATTCATAAAGGCAAGTATAACCGATAGCAGAGCCGTCATACTCCAGAATATAGTCCAATTCCACTGCGATGGGAAGAGGTTGCCGATAGCGGCAAATCCGCCTACCGACTTGGCTCCCGCCTTGGTAAACACAAGTCTGAATTGCTTTACGTACGACACGAGAGTCTCCCATCCCATACGTATACCGGCAGGGAAGGCGGCAAAGAAGCCGTAACGAATCTTCTCGGTCTCGAAGATATGTGTCGGGTCGCGTAGTACTACACCTATTTTACCGTTTTCGTCGGGCATAATACTGTCCGAAACGGGGCTGCCACGACGATAGAAGTCTATTGTCGTCATCTTGCCTGCATTATCGGTGATAGCCGCCATAATATCTTCGATGTCGGTAAGCGGCTTGCCACCCACTCCGACGATACTGTCGCCGCGTTGCAGACCTCTGCTCATCGCCGCCGACTGTGGCATAACACTATCGACGACAAACGGTATAACGGGCGTCATAAACTGTTTTTCTTTGGCTTCTATGAACTGTTCTCCGAAGTTTTCGGGCAGACAGACGGTCGTCGTCTCACCGTTGCGACTGACGGTAACATTGCGTTTGCCCTCTATCACAAGCTTTTCTACTACGTCTTTGCTGCTATTTGCCCCGCCTCCGCCGATAGCGACTATTATATCGCCATTACGAAATCCGTTATCGAGAGCCGTACGACAGTATTTGTATCCGAGATATGCGTTGCGGACAGGTAAGACCTCTTCGCCGTTTTTAAACAACAGCATAGCAAAAATCAATATGGCAAGGATAAAGTTGAACAGCACACCGCCGACAATCATAAAAAAACGCTGCCAAGGCTTACGTGAACGATACTCCCATTGCTGAGGCTCACTCGATAGCGACGACTCTTTGGTCGTTTCGTCGACCATACCTGCTATGGCACAATACCCACCGAAAGGTACCCAGCCAATACCCCACTCGGTAGACTCAGGATAGCGACGCCAATCGTCGGCAGGCAGTTTGTTGATGTCATCGGGTATCATTATGGGTTTACCCTTTTTGTCGGTCTTCGGCACGCCGTTTTCGTCGACAGCCTGCACTTCGTGCTCGGGCAGATTGCGTGAGAAAAACTTCGTCTGCCACTTGCCATTTATCTTTTTTGCCCTGAAAATGGAGAATCGGGGGTTGAAAAACAGGTAAAACTTGTTTACCCGCACCTTGAATAGTCGGGCAAAACCGAAGTGTCCGAACTCGTGAACTACCACCAGTATCGACAGAGCCAGTATCAGCTGCAATGCTTTGATAAGAAAAATCATATAGTCGTATATAAAAAATTTTTGCGGGCGAAATTAGATAAAAATTTTGACTCCTGCAATTATAGCTCAATTTTACACGATGAAAGCGAGTTAATAGTGACATATATCATATTAAACCGACAAGAGCATTTCTTATTTTGACAATTTACGAAAATAGATTAATTTTGCAGAGAAGAAAAGTATGGTTTAAATTCATAGCTAAAAATAGATGTCCGCCGCCAAAGACACCAAGCAATTTCAGTACGAGATACAGGAATATCAGGAAGATTGTATAGATAATATTGTCAGTATTTTTGACAGTCTGCATCAGAAAGAAGATTTCGTTGAAGTACTGACAGCACACAAGAATAAACACAAGTATAATTCCCCTATTCAAAATACAAAAAACAAAAACATCGATATAATGATGGAAACGGGAACGGGGAAAACGTTTACTTTCATCAAAACAATTTTTGAGCTGAACAAGCATTTCGGATACAAAAAATTTATCATTCTTGTTCCTAGTGTGCCTATCCGCGAAGGGACCAAAACCAACTTAAAAGACACAAAAGATTACTTCAAGAGTGTTTACGCCAACGAACAGGAGAAAGAAATTGAAACATTCGTGTATGAAGGCGGTAATATTTCTGCTATCACTCAGTTCATTAATACTGCTCATTTGTCGGTTTTGGTAATGACACCGAGTTCCTTTAATAGTAAGGACAATATTTTAAATCGTCCGCTCGAAAGAGAAATGCATCAGCCTAAATTATTTTTAAATAACGATAAACCGCCAAAATCGTATTTGGAATGCTTGAAACGATTAAATCCAATTGTGATAATGGATGAACCGCATCGGTTTGAGGGTAATGCTTTTAAAACGTACTTTGAAGGTTTTGACAATTACTATTTGCGTTTCGGAGCTACATTCCCTAAGGGAAAAGATGGTACACCTTTATCAAATGTAGCATACATATTAGACAGCATTTCTTCGTTTCGACAAAACTTGGTTAAGAAGATTGTAGTGTATACTCAAGATATTGTAGAAAATACGGACACACTTATCGGCATTGAGAATAAAAAAGCTATCGTAAATACTTTAACCAATGGAATTATAGTGAGGCGTGAATTAGGTGTCGGGGCAGTTTTCAACGGTAAAAGCATAAAAAAAATCCTTAAAGACAAAGTGGTTCTATCAGACGATACTATTGAGGCTGTGGATTATTCATTGTCCGACGAGTCGTTGCGGACAATGATAAAAGAAACCGTCAAAATTCATTTCGAGAAAGAAAAATCTCTATTTGAGCAGGGAATAAAAGCGCTAACGCTCTTTTTTATGGAGAGTGATATTAGTCGGTTTCGTGGAGAAAATCCGAAAATCAAAAACTTTTTTGAAGAAGAATATAAAAAGCAACGAGCCGAGATTATAAAAAACATAGACCAATCAAGCGAGTATTATAAATACTTACAAAATGATTTTGACAACGACAATAACCTACTCGTTCATAAGGGGTATTTTTCGGGTGATAAAGGTAATACCGACGAAAAGATAAAAGCAGGAGTCGACGAAATTCTAAGAGATAAAAAGAAGTTACTCTCTTTTGAGAGTCCTACTCGGTTTATTTTCTCTATCTGGGCATTACAAGAAGGTTGGGACAACCCCAATGTGTTCACTATATGCAAATTATCGAATCAAGGAAGCGACATTTCGAAACTGCAACAGATAGGGCGTGGATTACGCATTTGTGTCAATCAAGACCTACAACGATATACGCTTAAAAAACTGAATGACGACCAAGAGGCTTTTTGGAAAATCAATAACCTTGATGTGGTTGTTTCGAGTAAAGAACAGGGCTTTGTTGAGGCTATACAAAATGAAATTTTGAGTAATTCATTCCTTGTCTCCGAAACATTTACTGAGCAAGAACTCATTAAGACTATCAAAGAAAAATCATCATTTGATGATGATACTATAGTTACTTTGGTTGATGATGTTTTGAAAAGTAAAAAAATGATTGTCCACAAAGCAATTGTTGATGGGCAAAGAGTTTATGAAAAATCTCCCAATTTTTCTGTAATTCTAAAAGAGCAAAATTTGCCCGAAGCTCAAGAACAAGTCATAAGAAATTTATTCGCAACAGATACTGCTACCTATGTTCAAAAAGCGGATAAGAAAAAAGCGAAAAAGAAAGTGTTTATTAAAGCGACACATTTGCAAGAATTTAAAAATCTATGGAACACTATCAATAAAAATGCTTTTTATGTTTTGGAAGATTTGACCGACGACCAAGAGAAACAACTGATACAGAACATCAAGACACAAATTGAAGAGCTCAATATCGAACAAATACTACTTCAGACGACAAGGGCAGAGCTTGATACAAATAATATTGGAGCACAAGGTGCCATTACAGAAACACTTATCGACACGGTTTCGTACAAAAGTAAGGTCGATTATTTGGAATTAGTTCGCACTTTATCGACCGGTACAAAAACTCCAATTTCATTTGTTGTAAAAGTTTTCAATGCTTTAAGTGATGATTTCAAAAACAAAATGCTCACAAATAATCCGGAACAAGCAGTCAGAGAAATTTCCGAGATAATCAAAAAGAACTTAATCGCAATGCTTAGAGCAAATATTACATACGATGGTATTGACGGGGTAGGCTTGCCGAATGTATTTAAAATGGAAGATAAAAAAACGTATTTGGATATAGGAAGCACAGGAAAGTTTCAAAAAGATATTACAAGCGATTTTTCTTTGAAAACGAAATGGGTATTTGAGGAAGTAATAGAATACGATAGTGATTTTGAATTGGAAATTGTTGAGCAAGATCCCTATATTGAAAAGATTGAAATATTCGGCAAACTGCCACGATTAAAAATCAAAACGCCTTTAGGGGAGTATAATCCCGATTTTTGCTATGCAATCAAAAGTACGGAAGGGAAAAAGGTTTTCCTTATTGTGGAAGCAAAAGGATATAAAACATCTACAGAGATACCTGCAGATGAAAAAACTAAAATAGATTTCGCCAAAAAGTATTTTGAAGTTTTAAACGAATGCTATAAAGACAAAAACATCAAAATCTCATTTAAAGAACGAATCGGCACAACGCAATTAGCGGCACTTATAGATAGAGGAATGAAAAATGAATAAAGAAGATTTTATACAAGCAGGTTTTTCGGTTGTTGGAACCGAAAATAATGAGAACAAGTTATTGTGTTTTCTAAAAGAAAACTATCCGAGTATCATAAAAGACAATGAAATAGACCTTAACGAACTAAAGGCTATTGCCGGTTTGCCGATCGACGAAAAGGTAAACGGTTACGGATTAAGCTTTGTAGGCAGAAATTTTGCACGTGGAAAATATGCACAGAAGACCACAAAAGAATTGAAGCTCAATACACAATTAAGTAAAAACATTGACACAACCCAAAACTTACTGCTTAAGGGCGATAATCTGGATAGCCTGAAAATCCTCAAAAACCATTACACAGGTAAGATAAAATGTATTTATATAGACCCGCCTTACAATACTGCAAATGATGAATTTGTATACCCCGACAAATTCGATAAAGAAGAAACCGAAGTACTTGGATTAGCAAATTTGAGCGACGACGACTTTGCTCGTATGGATTTTAGTTTTCGAACTAAAAAGAGTCACAACGGCTGGCTTTCGTTTATGTATCCTCGTTTATTGTTGGCAAGAGATTTACTAAGCGATGATGGAGTGATTTTTATCAGCATTGACGATAATGAACAGGCGAATTTAAAACTGCTGTGTGATGATGTGTTTGGGGAGGAGAATACTGAAGTGATGATTTGGCGTAAAAGTGGTATTGGTAGAGATGGAAAAATGAAAAACACAACAACCTTTAGAAATGATCACGAATATTTGATAGTCGCTCATAAACAAAAAAAATATTTGAATAAATCCTATGAAAAACCTCAATGGGAAAATGAATATGGTAATCTAGACCACGATCCAAGAGGAAATTATAAAACAGGTTCAATTTCACGTAAAGAGGAAGCTTCAAACCCTGATTCTAGCAATTATTATTCAGTTACGTCGCCAAGCGGTAAAGTATTTACTAGACAGTTTGAGATTTCTATTGATGATTTTAATAAATTAGTTAAAGATAATAGAATTTATTGGGGCAAAAATGGCGATGCAGTGCCATCTCAAAAAATATTTGTAAATGAAAAAAGACAAGTAACTACATCATCCTTAATCGACAACAAAAAAATGACAACAACAATTGGAAGTAAGGAAATAGAAGATTTGTTAAATACAGAAAATTTAGGTGCAGATATTAGACCAAAACCTTCCAAATTAGTTTTAAAATTATTACAAATCGGAGCAGATGCTGATTCCATCATCCTAGACTTCTTTGCCGGTTCGGGCACTACAGGGCATGCAGTAATGCAGCTCAATGCCGAAGACGGAGGCAATCGCAAGTTTATCCTCTGCCAAATAGATGAGCCTATCAAGGAAGACAAGCCTGCTTACAAGTTTTGTAAGGATAACAATCTGCCACCTGTTATTTCGAGTATTACTATAGAACGCTTAAAACGAGCCGGTGAAAAAATAGCGAAAGAGATTGAAATACAAAACGCTCAACCATATTTATTTGAAAAGGACATAAAGCAAGTACCGGATATCGGTTTTAAGGTTTTCGATAGTGTCGAAGCGCCGAAATTGGAATTGGATGGCAACGGACAGATTTCAATTCTTTTTAACGACAATGACACATTAAGCCGTATCTACAATATGATTTTCACTGTCGGTTTAGATGAACCGACTCAAGTTCCTGAAGAAGTAGTAAAAGATTGCATTTACAAAATCGGCAATCACTATTACATTACCAACAGTGAGAAAATAAAAAAGGATGACTTTGCTGAGACAATCAAAAACGGTAAAGTTTTCATCGACGGCTGGACGGCAAGTTTAAATGGAACTTTGCAAAACTATAAAGAAGACGTAAAAATAGTCTTTTAGTAATGTCGCCAAACTAAAAAAGAGTGTCCTTTGTTTTGTAGACTTCAACCTACACAAAGGACACTTTTTAATATCTATACTCCCACTTAGGCAACTACAATATTGACTATCTTGCGGGGTACGACTATCACCTTTCTGACAGCTTTGCCTTGTAGCCATTTCTGTGTTTCGTCGTGGGCGAGGGCACTCTTCTCTACCTCTTCGACACTCGTATCTGCCGGCAGGTCGAGGGTAAATCGCACCTTGCCATTGAACGATACGGGGTATTTTACCGTCGCCTCTACCAGACGCCGCTCGTCGCACTCGGGGAAAGCGGCATCGCAGACCGTCGTGCTATTGCCGCACAGACTGTATATCTCTTCGGCAATATGCGGAGCAAACGGGGCAAGTATCACCGCCAGCGGTTCTATAATAGCTCTCTTGGAACACTTCGCCGTCGACAGCTCGTTGACACATATCATAAACGCCGACACCGAGGTATTGAACGAAAAATTCTCTATATCGTAGGTTATCTTTTTTATCGTCTTGTGCAGTGTCTTCAGCTCCTCTTCGGTGGGCTGTCGGTCGTCGAGCAGCAGATTGCCCTGAGCGTCGTACACCAAAGCCCAGAGACGTTTCAGGAAACGGTGTACGCCATCTATGCCCTTCGTATCCCACGGCTTCGACTGCTCAACAGGTCCGAGGAACATCTCGTACAGACGCAGCGTATCGGCTCCGTAGCGTTCTACAATATCGTCGGGGTTAACCACGTTGTACATCGACTTCGACATCTTCTCCACTGCCCAGCCGCAGCGATACTTACCGTCGGCATCGACGACAAACTCGGCGTCGGCAAACTCGGGTTGCCACCGACGGAAGCGGTCTGTGTCGAGAATATCGTTTTCCACGAGATTTACATCGACGTGTATTTCGGTAGTGTCGTAGCTATCTTTTTTAGAATAAGATACAAAAGTATTGGTATTTTTTATACGATAGACGAAATTGCTACGTCCCTGTATCATACCTTGGTTTATGAGTTTGGCAAACGGTTCGTCGTCTTTTATATATCCGTAGTCGAATAGGAATTTAGTCCAGAACCGACAGTATATGAGGTGTCCCGTGGCGTGTTCGGAGCCTCCGAGATAGAGGTCGACATTACGCCAATAGCCATTAGCTTCGGCAGATACCAGTGCATCGCTGTTTTGTGGGTCTTCGTAACGCAGATAATACGCCGACGAACCCGCAAAACCCGGCATAGTAGACAGTTCGAGCGGATAACCTCTGTACGTCCAGTCGGCAGCTCTGCCGAGCGGCGGTTCGCCCGTATCGGTAGGCAAGAACTTATCTATCTCGGGCAATACGACGGGTAGGTCTTTTTCGTCGACAGTATATGGTACGCCGCCTTTGTAATATATGGGGAAGGGTTCGCCCCAATACCGCTGACGGCTGAAGATGGCATCGCGCAGGCGATAGTTTACCTTGACTTTACCCAAACCTGAGGCTACGATATATTTTTTTGCCGCCTCTATCGCTTCGCTTACCGACAGGCCGTTGAGCACCAACTGCCCTTCGGCAGGCGTACCTGCGGGCGAATTTATCACCGTGCCCTCCTTGGCATCGAAGCTCTCTTTGCTCACGTCGGCTCCTTCGACGAGCGGCACTATCGGCAGGGCAAAGTGTCGTGCAAAGGCGTAGTCGCGACTGTCGTGAGCAGGCACAGCCATAATAGCACCTGTACCGTAACCTGCAAGAACGTAGTCGCTTATATATATCGGTATACGACAGTGCGAAACGGGGTTGACGGCATAAGAACCCGAAAATACTCCCGACACTCTGCGGTCGGCTATGCGTTCGCGTTCGGTGCGTTTACGGGTCTGCTCCAGATACTTGTCTACCTCGTCCTTTTGGTCGGTGGTGGTAACGAGGCTTACATATTCGCTCTCGGGAGCCAACACCATAAATGTAACGCCGTATACCGTATCGGCACGGGTGGTGAATATATTGATAGCTACCGGGGCTTCGCCTTCGGTGTAGAACACCATCTCGGCACCTTCGGAGCGTCCTATCCAGTTACGTTGCGTCTCTTTGATGCTCTGACTCCAATCCAAGCCGTCCAAGCCGTCGAGAAGCCGCTGTGCATAAGCCGACACACGCAGACTCCACTGTTTCATCATCTTCTGCACCACAGGATAACCGCCACGGATAGAGACTCCGTCTTGCACCTCGTCGTTGGCAAGGACAGTGCCGAGCTTTTCGCACCAATTGACTGCCGTCTCTGCCAAATATGCTATACGGTAGTTCATAAGCACCTCACTACGACGACGTTCGTCCCACGACTTCCACTCCTCGGCATCGAACTCTATCTCTTCGGTATGGGCAATGTCGAGACCGATATTGCCCTGCCGCTCGAAACACTCGATAAGCTCACCGATAGGGCGTGCCTGCTGTGTAGTATTGCAATAATACGAGTCGAACATACGTATAAATGCCCACTGTGTCCATTTGTAGTAGTCGGCATCGCTGGTACGTATCTCTCTGTCCCAATCGAACGAAAAGCCTATCTTATCGAGCTGTTGCCTGTACCGACGGATATTCTCCTCGGTAGTAACGGCAGGGTGTTGCCCCGTCTGTATGGCGTACTGCTCGGCGGGCAGCCCGTAGGCATCGTATCCCATCGGGTGAAGTACGTTGAAGCCCTTCTGCCGCTTGTAGCGGGCGTATATATCGGAGGCGATATATCCGAGCGGATGCCCCACGTGCAAGCCTGCTCCAGACGGGTAGGGGAACATATCGAGTACGTAATACTTCGGCTTATCGTGGTCTATCCGTACGCGGTAGGTCTTGTCGTCTCGCCAGCGTTGTTGCCAACGGCTCTCTATATCTCTGAAATTATATTCCATTGATATGTATTGCGGTGTTATTTTCTATTGAATGTACGGCTATCTGCCTGAGCCGTAGGCATTATCATCATATCGTTGATACATACGTGTTCGGGCAACGATACGGCAAAATATATGCACTCGGCTATATCGCGTCCCGTGAGCGGCTCTATGCCTTTGTATGTACCTGCCGCACGCTGTGTATCGCCTTTGAAACGTACTATCGAAAACTCGGTCTCTACCGCACCTGGGCAGATGTTGGTTACCTTTATGTTGTGTCCCAGCATATCGATACGCATCGCCTTGCTTAGAGCGTCTACGGCGTGCTTGGTGGCACAGTACACGTTGCCGTTCTCGTAGACCTCCTTACCTGCTACGGAGCAGATATTTACTATATGTCCGCTATTGCGGGCTACCATAAGCGGCGACACTGCCCGAGTAACATACAAAAGCCCCTTGATGTTGGTGTCTATCATACGCTCCCAGTCGTCGAGGACACCGTCTTGGATATGGTTTAGCCCCACGGCAAGCCCTGCATTATTGACCAATACGTCGATATTACGCCACTCTACGGGCAGCGACTCTATGTTGCGTACCACCTCGTCGTTGTCCCTTACGTCGAAACAGAGTGCAAGCACGCCGATGCCGTGTTGCCGTTCGAGGGTGGCTTTGAGTTCTTGCAGTCGTTCGCTGCGTCTGCCTGTTACGATGAGGTTATACTTGTTTTCTGCAAAAATATCGGCAACGGCTCTGCCTATACCCGATGTTGCTCCCGTGATAAGTGCTGTTTTATTCATTATATAAGAAACGTAATTAATTGTTTATAGATTATCGAAAAAACGGAGCAAAGTTAGTAAAAAAGCTCCAAACGGCAAGTGCCGCGAATATTTTTAGCGAAGGCGTCTTTGCTCAGATTACGAGGTAGGAACAAAAAAATTGTATGTAACAAAAAAAGTAGTAATTTTGCCGACAGATTTAATAATAAAACATCAAAATATAGATTATTACATTATGATGAATGCACAAGACATCAAAAACGGCACCTGCATAAGAATGGACGGCAGGCTCTACTTCGTAATCGACTTCTTGCACGTAAAACCGGGTAAAGGCAATACTTTTATGCGTACTACGCTGAAAGACGTAGTCGACGGCAGAGTATTGGAACGCAGATTCAATATAGGCGAAAAGCTCGAAGACGTCCGTGTCGAACGTCGTCCGTATCAGTTCTTATACAAAGAGGGCGACGATTATATTTTTATGAATCAGGAAACTTTCGAACAGCACCCTGTAGCACACGCACTTATCAACGGAGTCGACTTCTTACTCGAGGGAATGATACTCGAAGTAGTAACCGACTCGTCGACCGACACCATACTATTTGCCGATATGCCCACAAAAGTACAGATGAAGGTTACTTATACCGAACCCGGACTGAAGGGCGATACGGCTACCAACACACTCAAACCCGCTACCGTCGAATCGGGTGCCACTGTACGTGTGCCTCTCTTTATCAGCGAAGGCGAAGTAATAGAGATAGATACCAGAGATGGTTCGTATGTGGGCAGAGTGAAATCCTAAAAGAGAGAAGAGAAGGCGAAAAATATTTGTTTTTTTATGACGTAAGTCTACCAAATCGTATTACACGAAGGTAGACTTATTTCTTTATTTATCACATCATTACCGTCGCGATAAAAGTATAATAAAAAGGCACTGCTATTTGTTGAGAAAAATTCCTGAATGACAGGATTTGAGCGTTTAGAAAGTCTTTGTAATCTGCCGTCTAAAAAAGATACCTTTGCAGGCGCAGCCCGCCATCAACAATCTAAACTTACTCGGATTCTAAATTGATTTGTAGAATTTTCCAATCTCAAGCAGTGCCCGAACGACTAAGTTTATTTTTCTATAATACACTTCTTATCAATTAGTTTTCGTCAAAACTAACATCAGAGAAGCCATCTGGGTCAAATTCGTCTTCGTTGTACATATTGTCTCCATACAGGTCTTCGTCGAATATATTTGCAGAGTTGCTCTTCTTCACCATATCGTCGAGTATTTCGTCGAACTGAACCGTTTGTTCGGGCGGCGTACCCTTCGAAACCGTACATACAGGCTTTTTTAGTGTCTTATGAAGCTCTATATCTTTTAGTTCTATGAAAAACGCACGGTCTGTAAGCACATCGAATACAAACATAAGTCGTTGACCTTTGTCTTCGATAAATTCATCGATATGTGTACTATCCATCAGATAAGTATCTACCGACGAATCGCTATCCATCTCCATTTGTAGTATCTCTTGCTCTTTTTCCCAATCGTCGGAACAGATATAGAACGTATTCAATTCCGAATCGGTATAACCCACAGCAGATAAAATCGCTTTCTGGAACTCCGAGAAGGTAGCGTCTGAGTTTATCTCAATGATTCGCTCAAAATTATCAATTTCGTCTGATAGCAACAAAAACTTATAAACCATAAGATTACTATATTTGGAAGCCTTATCTTTTCGCATGTATGAAACTTAAAGCAAATGTACATTATTTTTTCCGATTACAAGCAAGACTCTACAAACAAAAAACAGTAAAATTTATCGACAAACGATATTTCAGACATAGATTGAATCGACGCCCCATCTCATCACACCACACATATCACTGATAATAAAGTACATCAGCCATCACTCTTGATGCAATATTTCATCTGCTTTTTTTAGAGCGATATTGATATGCGAGCAGATATGGTCTTCGGGTATAATATCGTCGAACTTAGCTTTGAGTAGAGTCTTTCGCACCTGCATGGTTACACCCGAAAGTATTACGATAGAACCCTGTCGCCGCGACTGTATACATAAGTTTTCGAGATTATGCAGTCCGGTAGAGTCGATAAACGGTACACGCCTCATACGTATTATGCGTACGCGTGGCGGTTTCGACATTCGAGTCATTATCTCATCGAACTTATTGGCTACACCGAAAAAATAAGGGCCATCTATCTCATAAACAGCCACTCCTTCGGGAACAAGGAGTTTCTCTTCGTGCAGCTCGAGGTCGCTCTCTATATTTGGATCTATCTCCGAACCGAATATTTTTATCGATGTCGCCTCAGAGGTACGTTTCAGGAATAGCACCACAGAAAGCAGAAGTCCTATCTCGATAGCGATAGTGAGGTCAAATACTACGGTCAGTACTATCGTAATCCACATTACTGCATTGTCGCTCATAGGCATCTTACGAAGAGCAACTATACTCCGCCAACCGCTCATATTATACGACACTACTACTAAAACCCCTGCCAGACAAGCCATTGGGATATAACCCACGAGTTTCCCTAAAAACAGTAGTACCAATAGCAGTGTTACAGCATGTATTATCCCCGCAATAGGCGACCTACCGCCATTGTTGATATTGGTCATAGTGCGGGCAATAGCCCCCGTGGCGGGTATCCCTCCGAATAGCGGTGTTACGATATTGGCTATTCCTTGCCCGATAAGCTCTGTATTGGAGTTGTGTTTATCGGCTATCACCCCATCGGCTACCATAGCCGACAGCAAACTCTCGATAGCACCAAGCATAGCGATAGTAAATGCAGCCGGAAAGAGCTGTACCATAAGGTCGATTATAGTTGTGCCTTCTGCCAGCGTGAGCGTAGGCATCTTGGGAGAAGGTATACCCGAAGGCAGTTGATATATGTCGCCGATAGTCTTGATATGCCCGAAAGTTCCCGAGCTATTCAGCAGCCATACGGCTACGGTCACAACAACAATTGCTACCAGACTACCCGGAATCTTTTTAGATATCTTTGGTACTAAGACTATTATCAATATACTCAACACACCGAGCAATAGGGTAACCAAATTTGTTTCCGATATGTTTTTGAAATACACTATCCATTTATCTACAAAATTGGCCGGTAGATTATCGATATCCAGACCGAAAAGGTCTTTGATCTGAGTAGAAAATATTGTAACGGCTATACCCGCCGTAAAACCTATTATTACGGGATAAGGTACAAATTTGATAATATTACCCAACTTGAATACTCCCATCAGTATCAGCATTATACCTGCCATGATAGTGGCTATAAGCAGTCCGGCAAGCCCATGTTGTTGAATGATACCATACACTATCACTATGAAAGCTCCGGTGGGTCCACCTATCTGTACCCGACTGCCGCCGAAAAACGATATTATAAAACCCGCTATTATAGCTGTCACCAAACCTTCGGTAGGTCCTACTCCCGAGGCAATACCAAACGCCACAGCAAGAGGTATTGCTACTATTCCTACTATGATACCTGCCATTAGGTCGGCAGTAAATTTCTCTTTCGAGTAGTGTTTTAAAGTTTCAAATATTTTAGGCTGAAATACCATATCTCACTATATATATGTATGTTACATCAATTATTTAAGAGTAAAAAACATAAGGGGCAAAGGTAACATATTTTTATTAAACACAATAAACAAAGAAAAAGTTACGTTTTTCAGATATAAGTGTTATGTTAAATCTGCTATTTATACAACACCAGACATTCCTTTTTGGTTAAAAACGCACGATTTTTTTTCATTCTTGCGTTAAAGTCAAAAAAAACGATTATCTTTGCAGTGCGAATGAAAAAAGTAAAATTAATAATTTTTATCTCAATTATCTCGGCTAGTCTTATCACGCTGATAATATCCCAATACTTTTTAGTAAAGGAAACTACAGCGTTTTACGACCAGACTTTCACTGATGTCGTATCGAAAACAGTCAAAGACGTAGAGCTCGAAATGAAAGAAGACGATATCAAACGAATGATAGACGAGGTCATAACACAAGATGCCAACTCATATTTGAGCGATATTTTCGAACCGTCTACCAGCATATCGTCGCTCAATCGCAAGCCAAACACCTACATAGGCGGATTAAACGAAATAATAACGGAAAATTATAAAAAACGATACCGACAAAATAAACAACTCACCGATAGAGTCTTAGCAAAACTAATGCTTGAAACTTCTTGTCTGGGTAAGGCTAATAGAATCAATTTCAGTAAATTCCTGAACAATGTTACATTAGCTCTCAGAGAACACAATATCGACGACAATTTTCTATTTTTCGTCTCCGACAAAAATAATAACATTGTCTTTTCAAACAATTATAATGGACTGACCGACAGACATAATACTATTACACAAGAGATATTTGCGACCAATCAGCCCGAAGACGCTATCTATGCCAATTTGGTATTTTCCAAACAAAACTCATATACCAATCAGCTTATCAAGACACTACTACCGACTATCATAATATCAATCATCTTGTTTATACTACTGATAATCATGATATATGCTATGTTTGCCCAGAAAAGAGACGCAGACATAAAATCGGATTTCCTCAACAATATGACACATGAGCTGAAAACACCAATAGCCTCTATATCACTTGCTTCACAGATGCTCAACGATAGTGCGGTAAGTAAGTCTCCCGAATTCCTCAGCAATACCTCTAATGTGATAAAAGACGAGACTCAACGACTTAACACGCTGGTAGACAAAGTATTGCAGACATCGATATTTGCTACACAACAATCGATATTAAACCTTAAAGAAGACAACGTCAATCAGCTAATAGAGAAGGTAATTAAAAACTTTTCGATAAAAATCAATCAAAATAACGGAAGAGTAAACTCATATCTATCGGCCGAAAACCCGTTTGCTCTTGTAGATAATATACACTTTACCAATGTGATTTACAATTTGTTTGAAAACTCGGTGAAGTATACAATTAAAGATCTGGTATTGACGGTAAAAACTTGGAACGAAAAGAATAAACTCTGTATTTCTATAGAAGACAATGGTATAGGAATCAAGAAAGAAGACCAAAAACGTATATTCGATAGATTTTATAGAGTATCTACCGGTAACCTACATAATGTCAAAGGATTCGGCTTAGGGCTGGCTTATGTAAAAAAGATTGTAACAGAACACAAAGGAACTATCGAAGTAGAAAGCGAACTCGGTATTGGAACAAAATTTATTATCCGACTACCGTCGGTCACTTAGAAACAAAGTAAAAATAAACCAATTAAAAAATATAAATCTATAAACCATAAAAAAAGGAATTTATTATGAATACTAAAATTTTATTATGTGAAGACGATACCAATTTGGGGTCTCTTCTTAGTGAATACCTAATGGCAAAAGACTACGACGTAGATCTATTGCCCGACGGTGAACAAGGCTACCAAGCCTTCCTCGAAAACAAGTATGATTTGTGTATACTCGATGTAATGATGCCTCAAAAAGACGGACTTACATTAGCTTCGGATATAAGAAAGAAAGATACAAAAATTCCAATTATCTTCCTTACGGTTAAAGCCTTGAAACAGGATATATTAGAAGGTTTCAAGATAGGTGCCGACGACTATATCACCAAACCTTTCTCTATGGAAGAACTGCTTTTCAGGATAGAGGCTATACTCCGACGCGTAAGCCTGCAGAAACTGCAGATGGGAGTTACCGAATATAAGTTCGGAAAATTCCTATTCGACTGCCAGAAACAGGTGCTTGTATGCGAAAACGAAAAGACAAAACTTACTACCAAAGAATCGGAGATGTTGAGAGCTTTGCTCCAGAGTGGAAACCAGATACTTGAACGAAACTCTGCACTCAAAACTATCTGGGGCGAAGTAACTTATTTCAATGCTCGCAGTATGGATGTTTACATAACCAAACTGAGAAAAATACTACAGAAAGACCCCGAAGTAAGTATTGTAAATATACACGGAAAAGGATATAAAATTGTTTACCCGTCGCAAGAATAGTCTGATATAAAGAGTCTAACAAAAAATCAGACTAAAATGACAAAATACTATTTCCTTGGTATAGGGGGTATCGGTATGAGTGCAATCGCTCGATACTTCAACTGTAAAGGATACAAAGTTGGTGGCTACGACAGAGTTTGTAGCCAACTTTGTTTAGATTTACAGAAAGAAGGCATTGATATTCACTATACCGACTTAAAAGACAATATTCCCACAGACTTTACCGACCCACACGAAACGATTGTAATATACACTCCGGCAATACCATCCGAACACGGCGAATTTGAGTATTTCAAACGACACGGGTTCAAAATATTAAAACGAGCTGAGGTATTGGGAGAAATCACCAAATCGGAGCGCGGGCTTTGCGTAGCCGGTACACATGGCAAAACTACCATATCCACTATGATAGCTCATCTGTTACGACAAAGCCATGTCGACTGCAATGCGTTTTTAGGCGGTATATCTATCAACTATAATAGCAATCTGTTGCTGTCTGACAAAAGCGATTTGGTCGTAATCGAAGCCGACGAATACGACCGCTCGTTTCACAAGCTATCGCCTACTATGGCGGTGATATCGTCTACCGATGCCGACCACTTAGACATATATGGCTCACACTCAGAGTATATAGAAGCATTCGAGCATTTTTGTTCTTTGATAGTCGATGGCGGTACTCTTCTGTACAAAAAGGGTATACAACTAAATCCCAAGTTGAAACCAAGTGTAAAGTCGTATCAATATTCGGTAAATGAAAAATCGGATTTCTATGCCGACAATATCAGAGTGGGCGATGGTCGACTATTGTTCGACGCCGTTATGCTTGGTACACGACTCTCTGATATACAGCTTGGTGTACCTGTCTTCGTAAATGTGGAAAATGCCGTAGCTGCCATGGCAATTGCTTGGCTCAATGGAGTCGATGAAGACGAATTGCGCAAAGGGATGGCTTCGTACAGAGGCGTGAAGCGTAGATTTGAAAAACATTTGGAACATCCGAAAATTTACATCGACGACTATGCTCATCATCCCAAAGAGTTGGCTTCTTCGATATCTTCACTCAAGATGCTATACGCCGATAAAAAAATATTAGGTGTATTTCAACCGCATCTGTATAGTCGTACAGCCGATTTTTATCATGAATTTGCCGAGGCATTATCTCAGCTCGACGAGGTGGTACTTTTAGAAATTTACCCTGCAAGAGAAAAGCCTATTGAAGGAGTATCGTCTGCATTGATTTACAACGAAATAACTTCTGCTCACAAATCGCTTACGACCAAAGCATTATTATTTGAAACGCTCAAGGACAAGGATTTCGATGTGATAGTAACATTCGGAGCCGGAGATATCGACCGCTATATACCCCAAATAAAAGATTTTTTAAAGACAAACTACTAAAACAACACTTATAATTATGACTACCAGAAAATTATTAACGTTAATATTGATACTGCCATTTGTAATGAACAATAATATCTTAGCACAAGATGCCGAGACCTATCTCAAAGACTTGACGGCAGGCAAATGGAGAGCCAAATCGCCTGTAAATGTAGTAAGTATGAACGACGGAGAGCGATTTGCCTACATCGGTAACGACCGCAAACAGATAATAGTAGACTACTACAAGACAAGTAAACCGCAAGTACTTTTCGACATCGACAGGCACGAAAAATGTCCTTTCAGTAAAATCGATAATTTCTCTTTCGACGAGAGAGAGAGTAAGATACTCATCGAGACCAATGGGCATCCCATATATCGGCGTAGTATCATAGCCGACTATTATGTATATGATATCGATCGCAATAAGATATCGCAGTTGTCAGACGGGGGGGCTCAGCAGGCTGCACTATTTTCTCCTAACGGTAGAATAATAGCCTTTGCAAGAGACAATAACCTATTTCTAAAAAAACTCGATTTCGGCACCGAGAGCCGCATAACAAAAGACGGTAAAGCAGGCGAAATCATCAATGGTATTGCCGATTGGGTCTATGAAGAAGAATTTGCCCAGGTACGCTACTTCGCTTTTTCTCCCGACAATAAGCTATTGGCATACATTAAGTTCGACGAAAAAGAGGTATCCGAATTTTCGATACAGATATTCAACGACAACTACCCTACCTTAGAAAACTTCAAATATCCGAAGGCAGGCACGACAAATTCTAAAGTCTCAGTATGGGTATACGATATAGAAAATCGTACTACTACAAAAATGCAAGTCGAAGGAGAGGATTTTTATATTCCATATATAAAATGGACTAATTCGGCCGATGCGCTATCTATTGTAAAACTATCGAGAGACCAAAAAGATATCGAGCTACTTAGCTTAAATCCTCGCAGTGGGCTATCTACCAAGTTGTATGCCGAGAAGTCGGAAACATATTCCGACTATCGCAATTTCAACGTAAGATTCAATGCCGACAACTCTTTCGTAATGATGAGCGAAAAAGACGGTTACCGACACATTTATCTATATTCTCCTACCGGCATACAAATACAGCAACTTACAAAAGGGAAATTCGATGTTACAGTTTTTTACGGCTACGACGAGGCAAAAAAGACTGTCTACTGCCAAGCTGCTTTCAATAGCCCCACCGAAAGAGAAGTATACAAAGTCGTTAACAACAAAATGACTCCTCTCGACAAGCGTAAAGGCTATCATTCTGCACTGTTCTCGAATGGTTTTAAATACGCAATACACAGCTATTCAGACATTAATACGCCAAACATATACAACGTTGTAGACAATTCGGGCAAGATAGTACGCAATATCGAAAACAATAGCGATTTATCGGATAAATACAGAAAACAATCGAGGTTACCGCAAAAAAAATTCTTCTCTTTCACTACATCTGAAGGTACAACTCTCAACGGATGGATAATCGAGCCTCGCAATCTACCAAAAGACGGTAATCGACGTATCGTAATGACACAATACTCAGGTCCCGACTCACAAGAAGCTATCAACCAGTGGGATATGGATTGGGAATATTATTTGGCAATGAATGGATTCGTGGTAGCTTGTGTCGACGGACGCGGTACAGGCAGTAGAGGAACCGAATTCCGTAATTGTACGTATGGTAAACTCGGCATATTAGAGGCACAAGACCAAATAGCTGCTGCCAAATACCTTAAGCAACAATATCCAAACTCTAAAATAGGTATTTGGGGATGGAGTTATGGCGGTTTTATGACCTTACAGTGTCTTACTACCGAAGGCTCGCCTTTTGCTGCCGGTGTAGCTATTGCTCCCGTTACCGATTGGCGACTATACAACACTGCTTATACTGAGCGATTTATGAATCGTCCTCAAGAGAATATCGATGGATACGACCTTACCAGCGTATTAAACAGAGCCGACCGTCTTCAGGGAAGTCTTCTTATGATACACGGTACCGCCGACGACAATGTACATATACAAAATACTTATCTTATGGCAGATGCACTTGTAGAAGCCGGAAAAATATTCGATATGCAGATATTTACCAATAAAAATCATAGTATACTCGGTAGTAAATCGAGATATAACATATATAAACGCTGTATGGAGTTTTTCTACGACAAGCTAAAATAGTATTAATTAGAGAACAAAGTGACGGGAGTAGAATAAAAGATTTTCAACTGACTGCATACATTTGGAAGCTCTTTTTATTTCTACTGTCAGATAAAACTATTACCTTGTACACTATTTAAGGAATGTTTAGTTAGAGGAAAATGGAAGAAACACGAGGGTTGATAGTCGTCCCTGTTTGTTTCTTCCCTAATACAAAACTTTTACCTGACAACAATATAAGTTTTTATAATTTTGCGGGTAAAATAATTTATTCGATATGGATACTAACGAGTCATTGACAGCGATAAGTAAGTTTATTGTCGAATATTCATCTCACCTTATGGCATCGGGCGCGCACACTTCGCGTGTGGTACGCAACTCTAAACGAATAGGCGAAGCTCTGGGTACAGAGGTGAAAATGAGTGTTTTACACAAAAATATAATCATTACCGTCAGTTACAAAGATACACTCGAGGCAATCAATGAAGTAATCGATATCCCCGCATACCACATAAGTTTCGAGTACAATTCGGAACTAAGTGCACTGAGTTGGGAGGCGTTGGACAAACATCTGTCTCTCGAAGAAATAATGGAGAAATATCGTAAAATTGTTTCCTCTCCGATGATACACCCTCTTTTTGTATTGCTCTTGGTGGGTTTTGCCAATGCGGCGTTCTGCAAGCTTTTCGGAGGAGACACTATTTCGATGGGAATCGTTTTTTCAGCTACGATTACCGGTTTTTTCCTCAAACAGCAAATGCAGAAGAAAAAGATAAATCATTATATCATATTCATCGTATCGGCTTTTGTCTCTTCGCTATGTGCATCTACTTCATTGATATTCGATACTACCTCAGAGATAGCGTTAGCCACAAGCGTACTGTATCTGGTGCCGGGAGTTCCGCTCATCAACGGAGTGATAGACATTGTCGAGGGTTATGTACTGACGGGATTTGCCCGCCTGACAGAGGCAGCATTGCTTATTATAAACATTGCCATAGGGCTTTTGTTCACTTTATTGTTGGTAAAAAACAGTTTGATTTAAAGAAATGATAGCAATAGATATACTTTCCGACGGTTTCTTTGCCGCCATAGCAGGTATCGGGTTCGGTGCAATATCTGACCCGCCTCTGAGGGCATTCAAAGCGATAGCACTACTGGCAGCCGTAGGGCACGCCTGTCGCTTCTGCCTGATGACCTATCTGGGAACAGATATTGCGACCTCTTCGCTGGTAGCAGCCTTAGCTATAGGTTTTGGTAGTCTGTGGCTCGGTAAGAAAGTTTACTGTCCTATAACAGTACTATCTATTCCTGCACTGCTGCCAATGATCCCGGGTAAATTTGCCTACAATATGGTGTTTTCTCTTATAATGTGTCTGCAGACGATGAATATTCCCGATAAATTGAATAAATATATGGGAATGTTCTTTTCGAACACGACGATAGTAGGTACCGTTATTTTTATGTTGGCAGTAGGAGCGACTTTCCCGATGTTCCTGTTTCCTAACAGGGCTTTTTCATTAACACGTCACTGAACTATGGAAATATTCTGGAAAACTATCGCATACTACAACTCTTCTACATGGCTGCCTCAGATATTTATTGTCATTACAGGAGTGGTGCTAACCGTATCGCTAGTACGTAAGCCCCAACGATGGATTAAGGAGGCGATGAAGATATATCTGACTGCACTATACCTGTGGATTGCTGTTGTATATTATTTCATCTACTGCGACGAGCGAGACTACAACGATGTTATGGCTATATTCTGGGTTCTTATGGCAGCAATATGGATATGGGACATAATAACAGGATACACCGTCTTCGAGCGTACTTATAAGTACGATACAGTTGCGTGGATTTTGCTGGCAATGCCTTTCGTATACCCTGCCATTTCGTTGGCACGCGGGCTCACTTTCCCTACCATAACCTCGCCTGTGATGCCCTGCTCGGTAGTGGTGTTTACCATAGGATTGTTACTACTTTTTACCCGTAAAATCAATATCTTTCTGGTCTTGTTGCTCTGCCATTGGTCATTGCTCGGACTATCTAAAATATATCAGTACCAAATACCCGAAGATTTTATGCTGGTAGGTATCACTATTCCGGGACTATATCTGTTTTTCAAAGAGTATTTTCTGACGGGGCTGAGTGCCGATACAAAACCAAAAGCAAAATACATCAACACTCTATTGATAATAGTCTGCTTAGGGCTTGCTGCCCTACTGACAGCTACGATGCTCAGTGCCTTTATTGAGAAAAAATAATTGGACGATTACCTATACTTTTTTGGAAAATAGTTTCCAAGTTTATAGGGAAAAAAATAAATATCGATATCATAAAACAAAAAAGAGGTTATCCCGTTTTGGGATAACCTCTTTAAAAAGGTTGGCGGCTACCTACTCTTCCACCTTGACGGCAGTACCATCGGCGTAGGCGGGCTTAACTTCTCTGTTCGGAATGGGAAGAGGTGTATCTCCACCGCTATAACCACCTTAATACGTTTATATAAAACATACTGACTAAGAGAAAAATACAATATAAAACATATATCATATATCATCTAAAAAGACTTCTAAAAGAAGTGTTCGGGCAATTAGTACTGCTCGACTTTGCCATCTCTGACTTTACATCTGCAGCCTATCAACGTCGTAATCTTCAACGACCCTATAAGGAAATCTAATCTCGAAGTTGGCTTCGCGCTTAGATGCTTTCAGCGCTTATCCTAATCCGTACGTAGATACTCGGCTATGCCCTTGGCAAAACAACCGATATACCAGCGGTACGTCCAACACGGTCCTCTCGTACTAGTGTCAGCTCTCCTCAAATTTCCAACGCCCACAACAGATAGAGACCGAACTGTCTCACGACGTTCTGAACCCAGCTCG
>ERZ773022.754-NODE-754-length-24293-cov-9.291443_pt1 | contig 24293 bp, 21 predicted proteins | sample MGYA00580839_ERZ773022 | MGnify/ENA primary metagenome ERZ773022 (study PRJEB29015, sample SAMEA2738020) | human oral metagenome | biome: human oral; feature: human-associated habitat; material: dental | place: China | collected 2044 ... | reverse complement strand
CCCGCCACTGTGAGGAAGAGCAGAGCTGCATGGACGTGTGTCCGGTCACTGAGGGAAACCTTGGGAAGACGCAGCCGCGTGAGGATTCCGAGCCAGGAGAACTGCCTGTTTCATACTCGCTGACGATCCACGAGCGATGGGGAGGGGAGTCTACCGTGAGGATACGGCGGCTTTCTTTTTGTGTGGAGAGCCGCCTTTTCTATGCCGTTCGCTGGGGGAACGTGGGCACCGACCCACATCAAGGAGGAAAATATGAAAAAGAGACATCTCACACTCGCCATTCTTGCAGGGCTCCTGTCCACCGGGGGGGGGCAGACATCTGTCTATGCGGGACATGATGAAAATCTGCAATCCTACACGATTGATAATATCGTGGTCGAGGCGGAGCAGACGATCAATCAGTTCGGCGACACGGTAACGGAGCAGTCCTACTACCGCACGGGCGGCGATGTCAAGGTCATCACGCGCGAGGAGATCGAGAAGCGTCACTATATGGATCTCACGGAGGCGATCAAGCGCATCCCGGGCGTGACGTTCCAGAACCCCGGCTACCGCGGCGGCGAGTACGGCTACCAGTTCTACAACAACGGCGTCCTCATCAACGGCGACTCGCGCGTCGTCATCCTCATCGACGGGCGGCGCGTGGACAACCTCACGAGCACGCGCATCGGTGATGACAGCACCTCGGGCAGTAAGTCCACAGGTGTGAACCTCGACCAGATGATCGGCATCGAGAGCGTGGACAAGATCGAGGTTATCAAGGGACCGGGAGCCTCCGTCTACGGTCCTGACGCGACGGGCGGCGTCATCAACATCATCACGCGCAAGGGCGGTGTGAAGCAGCAGGGCACGCTCGATCTCTCCACGGGATCGTGGCACCGCCACAACGGCGCGCTCACCTTCTCGGGTGCGCTACAGGATGACCCGACGTTCCACTATTTTGCAACGGTCACGCGCAATATGAGCGGCGATACGAAGTATGTGGACGGCGAGACGGGGCAGACAGGCACGCTTGGCGGCTCGCGCTGGAAGGAGGATGCCGTCAACATCCGTCTCGACAAGGATCTCGGCAAGGAGCAGAGCATCAAGCTCTGGTACAACTACAAGGCGGGCAGGGACGGCTACCCGATCTCGACACCGCGCCTGAAGTACTGGAATCAGAACGACTGGGAGCGCATTATCTTTGGGGCTGCCGTCGGTCAGCTGGATACAAACCGAGCCCTCAAGGGTGCAGTCGACCCGGATGACGGTATATGGAAACCGGCACGCACACTCGCCGGCGACACGCGCAACCCCGGCTATGCGAACCTCTATGCCCTCGACGGCAAAGTCTACAACTCCTTCAGCAAATTCAAGAACAACGACTGGGAGCTGAAGTGGACGTTCGACAAGGATGGCGCCATGGAGAGCTTCGTTCGTCTCTACGATCAGAACCACCGTTATGCCAACCGCGACAAGTATGTATGGCGAATTGAGAGCAGAAACGATCTGATAAGCGACTACCGTACACGCTTCCCCAGCGGCGCAACGCAGGCGGAGTTAAAGCAGTGGATCGGCGAGCATCTCGCTCCGTTCCCGGGCGGCGACGCAACAAAACTGCAGGAGTGGCTGGAAAAGACGGGCGGTACGGCGACCGAGCCGACGAGCTGGCATGAGGAGCGCAACCGCGGCTTCCAGGTGCAGTACGCAAAGTCAATCGGCAAGAACGATGTCATTGCGAGCCTCACCTATGACAAGGCGAAGAACTATTCGAAAAGAATCCAGGCGAACGGCAGCATAAAAGAATCCCATACCGCGCGTGATTCCGTTCTTGCATACGTACAGGATAAGATCCACATCACGGACAACTGGGATCTCACGCCCGCCCTGCGCTACTCCTACTACTCGGGCTATTACTCCTCAACGGCGGGGGACGATGTGCAGGGCAAGGGCAATGTGAACTTTATCACGCCCGCACTCAACACAGAGTACCTCTTTGACGATACGCTCAGCATGTATTTCGGCTGGGCGAAAGGCTTCCGCCCACTGCGTCAGGGCGACTATACCTCCACGGATGGTGTGTTTAACACTCCGCTGGAAGATGAGCGCGGCGACTCATGGACGCTCGGCGTACGCAAGGAGTTCTCGCAGCACACCGCACTCGCTGTCCACTACGACTGGACGCGCATGGGCAACGCGATTGCAACCCTGCCAATCTGGAACGACGTCGCAGGCGAGTTCGAGAGCACGGCGGTCAATGCACGCGAGGACAAGAAATCGTTCAACATCACGTTCGACCATGCCTTTGACAAGCATTTCTCAATGAGTGCGTCCTACACCCACATGCAGGACAAGTGGATGGCGAAACCGGGCTGGGTGCTCGATCCGAACTGGGGCTATCAGGGCGGCAGCGACATCAATACCCAGATCAACCGTCTCCGTCCGCAGAATCACTATGCACTCAATCTCTCCTATGAGAAGGGAAAGATCTATACGGGAATGCTGATGAACTGGTACACGGGATGCAGCCACACGGCATTCACGGACAGTCAGTTCCTCGTCCTTGACTGGAACTTTAACTACAGCTTTACCCCCGATCTGACGGGATATATCACCGTGAACAACCTCACGAACGAGGCATACCAGACTTCCTACAATGCGTGGAACGGCGTCGGCAGTTCGTCCATGCCCGGCCGCAGTTTGATGGTCGGCGCACGCTACACGTTCTAATCGCTCGGAAATGAAAGGACGCAGGACATTCTTTGAAAGGATGTCTTGCGTCTCTTTCTGTAGGAGGAAGGATGAAACTTTCATATATATTCCCCACCGTCCTCGTACTCCTGCTCACGGCGTGCAGCCCCATCGTCAAGGTGCATGAGAATGAGCACCGCCCGGCGATGGCGGAGCAGATGGATGCAGCGTATACCCCCGTCACGATTGAGAATATCAATGAGAAGGGGGAGCCTGTCTCTCAGGTCTACGAGCAGCCGCCGCAGCGCGTGGTCGCCGTCTGGCAGAACTCGATCGAGACGCTGCTCGCGCTCGGCGTGGGCGACCGCATCATCGCCGGCATGGGCGTGCCCAACGCGAAATACATCCGCCCGGAGTACCGCGCGGCGTACGAGGCAATCCCCTACACGAGCCTTGAGCATCTGGATGTCGAGACGATCCTCATGATGCAGCCCGACCTCATCGTCGGCTGGTCGTCCACCTTCTCATCGAAGGTGCTGCGGGGGACAGACTTCTGGGCAGGACGCGGGGTGCATACCTACATCGCACCGTCCTCGGCGCACGGGAACAGGAATAAGACCATCGCGCAGGAGTGTCAGGACATCGAGAACCTCGGACGGATCTTCGGACGTGAGGAACGCGCCGATGCACTCGTGGGCGAGATGGAGCATGAAATCGCATTTGTCGCGGAAAAGACCGCAGGAATGGAGCAGCGTCCGCGCGCCCTCGTCATCGAGCTCATGGGCAAGGAGATCCGCTCGTACGGGAAGGACACACTCGCGGGCGATATGCTCCGCGCACTCGGTGCGGAACATCTGGCGGCGGACGGACAGAGCCTCAGTATGGAGGAGCTGATCGAGCTGAATCCCGATGCGCTCTTTCTCATTGTCATCGAGGACGACTATGGGAATGAGGATGCAATCCTCGCACGGCTCTATGAGAACCCTGCGCTGCGCTCTCTCTCCTGTGTGCAGCAGCGCCACATCTACACCGTGCCGCTCTATGCCGTCTACAGTGCGGGCATTCGCGCCTACGACGGCATAACGATATTCGCACATGGGCTGTATCCTGAGATCTATGGAGAATAATCGATGCAAGCATTCTTTTCGCGTGCGGGACTCGCACTGCTCTGTGTCCTGCTCACCGCACTCCTCATCGCCGCACTCTTCTGGGCGCTCTCGATCGGGACGGTCGATCTGCCGCCGGGCGTCATTGCTTCCGCCATCCTCGACCAGCTCCAGAGCAGCACACCCATTGAGACGCCAGGCAAGGGTCCTGTGCACGACATTGTATGGCTGCTGCGTCTGCCGCGCCTCCTCCTCGCCGCCATCATCGGCGCGGGGCTTGCGACCTGCGGCGTCGTCATGCAGGCGATTGTGAAGAACCCGCTTGCCGATCCGTACATCCTCGGCATCTCGGCGGGTGCATCGCTCGGTGCGACCGCCGCCGTCCTGCTCGGGATCGGTGCGGCATTCGGTGAGAATGCCGTCGGCATCAGCGCCTTTCTCGGTGCGTTCGCCATCTCCGTCGGCGTTCTCTTCATCGCCAATATCGGCGGGCGTGCGAATGCGATGAAGCTGCTGCTCGGCGGCATGGCGCTCAGCGCCGTGTGCAGTGCGTTCTCGAGCTTTATCATCTACTTTGCACAGGACAAAGAAGGAATTCAGACCATCACCTACTGGATGATGGGCAGTCTCGCGGGCGCAAAATGGGAACACATGGCGCTCATCGGCGGCATCACAGCTCTTGCGGTCCTCTTCTTCTGGTCGCAGAGCCGTATCCTCAACCTCATGCTGCTCGGCGACGAGTCCGCGATCACCCTCGGCACCGATCTCCATCCCTATCGACAGGGCTATCTCATCGTCAGCGCGCTTGTCGTCGGCTTTGCGGTCTTTGCCGCCGGCATGATCGGCTTTGTCGGGCTCGTGGTGCCGCACGTCGTGCGCATGCTTGTCGGTACGGATCACAAGCGGCTCGTCCCCGTGACGGCACTCACAGGCGCGATCTTTCTCGTCATCGCGGATGGTCTCTGCCGCGTCCTCATCCCGCATACGGAGCTGCCGATCGGCATTCTCATCGCGCTTGTCGGCGCACCCGCATTCATCTATCTCATGGTGAAACGCACCTACGGATTTGGAGGGCAGTGATATGGAGATTCTGGCGGAGGCGATCAAACTCTTCATCGGAGACAAGGAGATTCTCAAGGGACTGGATTTTCACCTGAAACCGAAGGAATTCCTCGGGATCATCGGTCCGAACGGCAGCGGCAAGAGTATGTTCCTGAAATGCCTCTACCGCGTGCAGAAGCCGTCGGAGGGGCGGATCACGCTGAACGGGCGCGCGCTCGACGAGCTGAGCTATCGGGAGAGCGCCCTGCAGCTCGCCGTGGTGGCGCAGCACAATATCTACAGCTTTGACTTCACGGTGATGAATGTGGTGCTGATGGGGCGTTCCCCGCACAAGCGTCTCCTCGACCGCGACAATGCAGAGGACTACCGCATCGCACGACACGCGCTTGCGACCGTCGGTATGAATGGCTTCGAGGAGCGCAGCTTCGCCAGTCTCTCGGGCGGTGAGCAGCAGCGCGTCATCCTTGCGCGCGCGCTCACGCAGGAGGCGGAGTGCATGATCCTCGATGAGCCGACGAATCATCTGGATATCAAGTACCAGCTGCAGATCATGGACATCGTAAAGGGGCTGGGTCTCACGGTCGTCTCCGCGATCCATGACCTCAATATCGCCGCACTCTACTGTGACCGCCTCATGGCGATCCGAAAGGGGCGCGTCGTGGGGCTTGGCACGCCGGCGGAGCTGCTGACGGAGGCGTTTATCTATGATCTGTACGAGGTTCACGCCAAGGTGGAGCGGGATGCGCGCGGGCGCATTTACGTGCGCTATCTGCCGCAGTATGATGTGAAGTAAGAAAAGCAAAAGCCCCCTGCGCGGCAATGTCATTAAGTTAAAGGTCAGATTTCGTTCTGACCTTTTTCTTACTCCATAAGCCATTAAGTTAAGACATCAAAACAGTCTCCCATGCACGAACCCCCCAAGTCCAAGCATGGGAGACTTCTTTTTTGGTTCTTTTGGGGCTATGTTTTGCCGCCTTCGTCTCGATAATGGAGTATAGACACCAGAAATCCTCAAGATTTAGACACACCAAACAGGGCAGCCTTCATATCTTAGACTTCCCTGAAGGGTTTCTATTCAGTTGCAGTGCGGCTACGCCACTCGATAGACAAAGGCAACGGCAGACTTTATCTTCACATTCCGCTCGTCCCGCCGCCCCTGCCTGATGGGCTGCTTGTATTTGAGCAGTTCCTCGTACAGTTTTTCTATCGGCTCGTTGCAGTGCAGCCTGAAGAATCTGCGTGTGGACAGACACGCCATCTTGAAGTCGATATTATATGGATATTGGGTAGCAGTCTCTTTCGTATCGGAATTTTCTGTGTTTTCTACAGCTTGTTTTGCCGTCTCTGTCTGAGCTGCTTCCCATTCCTTAGCCGCTATGATATTCCTCTCCACAGCGTTGAACATGATGAGGCGGGCGTAAATCTCCATCTGGACAGCTTCGTCCTTCTTGCTGTGGAAATGAATGGCACCAATGGAATATTTCATGTCACGGAAGCTCGTCTCGATGTCCCAACGCATGTGGTAAAGCTCTTTCATTTTGGCAACAGGAAATTCAAGCCTGTTGAGATTCGTGACCAGAACCTCCCAGACGTCTTTTCCCGTGTCCGGGTCGTTTATGAGGAACTTTACAGCACGGAATTTGATTGTGCATCTGTCTTCAAAATCCCATTGCTGAACGGCTGTTTTGGGGGAACGGGTTTCTTTGTTGCGTCGCTTTGGGGCGTTGATTTTGTAGACTGTTTCTCCAGCAGCTCGCCTTTTCATATACTCTGCATACGAAGTAGTCACTGGAATAGAAAGCTCCATGTCGCACTCCTCGTCGGGAAGATTTCTGATTTCCTTAAAACCGTCATTCGTTCTCACCCGAATGACGTAATGGCAGTTTGCCGTGCGGTTCAGCGTCTCGATTAGATTGTAGCTCTCATAGCCCCTGTCCATGATAATAATGAACGGGTCTTCTTTGGGCATACGCCCAATCATTTCCAAGGCAGCATCTCTCTCATTACAAGAGTTTCTGGGCTGTAATACGCAATCCATGTATTGACGAGCTATAATGTCATACATGATATTGGCGTGAATCTGACAGAACGGTTTAAGAGACTCCCCGTTTCTTTTGTTCGTGTCCACGATAAAAGCCGACTTCGGATTCCACGGCGTCTTGAAGTCCGAGCCGTCAATAGCATACAGGCGGTATTTTCCGTTGAGAAGCCTCTTCGGGGCAGACTGGTTGTAGTCAGACAACAAATCCTCGAAGACAGGCAGGGACAGCTTGTCTCTTGCCTGAACATAGGCAGAGGCGGTCATCCTCTCAGAAAGCTCTGGGAACGCCTCCTGCAATTCAGCGTTGAGGCAGTTGCCCTGCATATTGAGCACGACATTTACGAGCTTTTCAAACGGCAGCTTGCTCTTGCGGGTGAAGTGCTGTGGCTGTTTCCTGTAACGGTCGATGTTCTCCGTTATATGGGAAATGGAGGCATTGAGGGCATCCATTGCATTCGGTTCACGTTCCTGCATGACGGTCAATGCCTCCTTTCTAACTTATTGTTCTTATCAACGGCTTATAATGTAACTATAGCACATGGCCGACCTTCATGCTGGAATCGGGTACTGGTTACAAAAAAATCTCAAAAATTTTCGCCATAGGATTTTTTTCTATGGCGATTTGCTATATTTTGGGCGATAAGGTCAAGAAGCTAGAATCTGGCCTCGGAGAAAGATTTTTTGTTTTTAAGGAAAGGAACGATTTTTTTATGCAAAAGAACAGGTTGAAGAAGAAAGCGGCTCTTACGATGGCTGTGTTGGGGGCTATTGCTCCCAGTATGGATATTGGGGTTACGGGAGGAAGAATTTTCTCGGAAAACAAGGCTGAAGCGGGTACGATTACTCATGGAACATTCCAACGCCATCAGAGTGACCAAGACGAAGCAATTTATAGAGTAACATCAGATGGAAGCAATTTATATTTGGTGGCGGATAGGAGCAATGGTGTTAGCATAGCAACAATAACAGGATACACTGGTGGCGTGTCCTCAACAGACCTCACCAACGCAGAAAATCGTGCCAAAAGTGACGCAACAACAAAGGCAAACAAGGCCGAGTCTAATGCTAAGAAGTATACTGATGATGTAGCCAAGACCAAGGCTAATGTCGGCCTCGACAATATCAGCGAAGCTGGTAAGAACGTAATTCGTGAACTTGCCAAGGCCGAGATGAAGGACACGGGCGTAAATACGGAGGGCACGACTACCATCATCGAGAAGACCACCGAAATCAAAGGTGATGTTATCGCTGATGGTAATATTCACGGCAAGGGTGATATGGAGGTAGACGGCACAACCACAATCCACGGTGATACCATCATCGAAGGCAATACCACCATCAAGGGTACTACCACGTATGAGGGCGATGTCATCAACAAGGGCAAGACCATCAATAAGGACGAGGTGGTTAATGAAACTACTGTCACCAACAAGGAGACTGTAATCAACGAGGCCGACGTGACTACTAAGGGCACAACTACCCATGAAGGCGAGGTCATCAATAAGAGCAAAACCATCAATCAGGGCGAAGTTGTGAATGAGTCCACCGTTACAAACAAAGGAACCGTGGTTAATGAGTCCGATGTCGTCAATAAAGGCACGACTACCCACGAAGGCAAAACCATCAACAAGGACGAGGTTGTGAACGAGACTACCGTAACAAACAAGGGCGACGTTATCAATGAAGCTGACGTAACCACAAGGGGCACGACAACCCATGAGGGTGAAGTCATCAACAAGAGCACTACGACTAACGTCGGGGCTGTGGTCAATGAGAGCACTGTTACCAATAAGGGCGTTGTGACGAACGAGAGCGACGTTCATACCAAGGGTAACGAAATCATTGACGGCAACACCACAATTCATGGTGACACCACTATTGATGGAACAACCACTCTCAAGGGCGACACCGTTATCGGTGATGACGCTGGCAACAAGCTGATTGTCAATGGTACGACTGAATTCAAAGAGAACGCCCAGTTCGACAAGGACGTAACCGTGAAGGGAAGCCAGACCATCGAGCAGAATCTCTATGTGAAAGGCGATACCTTGACTGAGGGTAATTACGTTGTGAAAGGCAACTCTACCATTGAAGGCGACGCAACTATCAAGGGAAGCACCACCTTGGGCGGTGACAAGAACACGGACGTTCTGGAGGTCAATGCCAAGACCAACATTCATGGCGACACCACGATTGGCGATGACGCTTCCGACAAATTCACGGTGAACGCCACCAGCGAGTTCAAGTCGGACGCTACTTTCGACCAGAATGTTCTGGTCAAGGGCGACCAGACCGTTGAAGGCAATTCCGTGATTCGTGGCAGTCAGACTGTCGATGGTGACAGCCATACCAAAGGCAGTGCCGAGGTAGATAAGAACCTTGTCATACATGGCTCTGAAGTAGTAGGCGGCGAGCTGACAGTCAAGGATAACGCCAAGTTCCAGAAGGATGTTCTTGTCGAGGGCAGTGCGGAAATCAGCAAAGACCTGACTGTTTACGGCTCCGAGACCATTGACGGCGATAGCCATATTAAGGGCGATTCCGTAACTGATGGAAACTCCGTTGTTCACGGGGATTCTACTGTTGCTGGCAAGTTCCACGCCAAGAGCGATGCCGAGTTCGACCAGAATGTAATCATTCATGGCTCCGAGACTGTTGAAGGAGATAGTCATACCAAGGGCAATGCCGAAGTAGATAAAGACCTCACGGTGCATGGTTCTGAGGTTATCGACGGCAGTCTGCATACCAAAGGTGACGTAGAAACCGATGGCAATTCCGTAACTCATGGAAGCTCCACAGTAGATGGCAAGTTTCATGCAAAGAGCGACGCCGAGTTTGACAAGGACGTAACCATTCATGGTTCTGAAACCATTGCCGGAGATAGCCATATCAAGGGCAATATCGAAGTAGACAAGAACATGACTGTCCATGGTTCTATGAACATCGAGGGTGGCATGAAACTCTCTGACGACATCACCACCAAGGGCAACCTGTCTGTCGAGAAAGAGCTTTCCGTAATCGGTGACGCCAAGTTTGGCAGCGATGTTCAGGTTGAGGGCACCACTAATACTGGGGCACTGGTAGTCCGTGGCGACGCTGCTGTTGGTGGTAGCATTGCCATCGGTGAGGACGCTCATATTTATGGAAGCACCGAAATCGACAAGAATCTCAATGTCCATGGAGATACAATTCTGGACGGCACGTTCTTTGCCAAGGGAGCCGCAACTTTCGGTGACAAGGTGGACATTGCCAAAGACCTGACCGTGGGTGGGAACTCCCATATAAAGGGCAATTCCGAAGTAGACGGCAACTCTGTCGTGCATGGCAATTCTGTTGTCGAGAAGAATCTCAGTGTCGGTGGCGACGCTGTTATTGACGGTGACATCTACGGCAAGAGCTTCAACGTCGGCAATGAGAAGTATATTGACGCCAACGGTATCAATGCGAACAATCACAAAATCCGCAACGTGGCAGATGGAGAGATTGGCCCGAATAGTCTCGACGCAGTAAATGGTCGCCAGCTCTACAATACTCGGAAGTCTCTCGACCATAACATTCAGCAGGTCGGTGCGGGAGCAGCAGCCTTGGCTAACCTGCACCCTCTGGAGTTCGAGCACAACGATAAAGTCTCTGTATCTGCCGCTGTGGGCAACTATAAAGACCAGACCGTTTTTGCCGCAGGCGTATATGTCCGTCCTGACAGCAAGAGCCTCATCTCACTCTCTGGTACTCTGGGGTACAACGAGAATATGCTTGGCGTGGGCTTCTCCAAGAAGTTCGGCAAGCATACTGAGTTTGAGAACATGACGGAAGACCAGTTGAAGGACGCTCTCTCCAAGCTGTCTGAAGATGCCAAGGAAATCAAGGAAGAAAACAAGGCCCTCCATAAGAAGAACAAAGCTCTGGAGGCAGGCAATAAGGAACTGTCCGAGAAGCTGGTAAAGAACAGTGCGGACGACCTTGCCCTGAAGGCCAGCATGGAGAAGCAGATTTCGGGTCTCACCGTCAAGAACGCTGACCTCGAAAAGAGCTTGTCCGATGTGACCAAGGCTTACAGCCAGCTCATGTCAAAAGTCGATGGCATGGCAGCGGAACTGGCAAGTCTCAAGACGGCACAGAAGTAACCATATTTCTAATTCTCGTAGCTATCAAAAAAAGGACGCTATCCTCATTCACAGGGGATAGCGTCTTTTGTCGTTCATGCCTTATTTCTGGGGCATACCTAATAATTACGCCCCGCCAATTACAACTTTCTGCATGTTTTTGCATTTGGGACACTTGAAGGACGAGGTTCTCTTTTGGAACTTTCTAGGGGCAGTTGTTAATGTGCCACCTCCTGTTTCAACAAATCCGCATCTTTCGCATTTCTTTTTGAACTTCATCATAGTTCCCTTGTCTTCTACGATAATACACCCCTGCTCTGCCACCACCATAATGATTCATCTCCTTATTTTCTCCAAAAGGTTCCTTCTTATGGTTTCCACGGACTTGCCACAAAATCTGTTTAGGGTTTCGCTGTCGGATAAGGCTATAGCTGCGTCATTGAATCTCCTGAAATCTGGAGTTTCGTCAGAGGCACTGCTACCACCACTGGGCAGATATTCATACGTCAGCCACCAGCTCTCGTTCATCATGGGCTTTATGGATAGAGTAGCGGAAATCTTATCCAAATCGGCTTTGTCTACGTCCTTGACATTCAGTTGCTCGCCGTTGCGTGTCACACAAAATCCGACAAAGAGATTGTTGAATATCTCGATTCTGAGCCAGACATCAACCCCTGTAGAGATAACAATATCCTTCAGATGGTAGTTTATCCCCGGATAAACACTTGACGCTTTGTAATAGTTGCCAACTAGGTTTTCCCACGAAACGAATGAGCCCTTGCCTAATTTATCCAGATGGTATTCGCTGGCAAGGCCCGCCATTTCCCTTTCGAGGGCCGTGAACATATTCTCCATAACTTTAGCTTTGGCGTCATCTATTGTGTTGCTTATTTCAATCCCAGCGATGAGCTTATCTTTGTCGCTCAGCAATTCGTCTATAATTCTGCTTCTTTCCACGACATCAAACCTCCCAGCAAAGTTCTTTACGGCGTACATGTACTGGCTGATATTCTGCCTCATCAGCAAGTCGTCTTCATTGTCAGCAATATATCTCAGCCATGACAGAATATCTCTGGCAAACGAAATGCACACCAAGTCATCAAGGTCTACCCTTAAATCAAGACCTTTCCTGCTAAGTTTCTGGGAATAATCGGACGGAGGAGTACCATGTATGGTCAGGTAATAAATCTTTGCGTCCTTGTCCTGTTCCTTGGCGTAGTCGTAATAGACAAGGCACTGGGCTTCCTGCTCTTCCGCATATATTTTGACCTCTATGGGGATGAAATGCTTGGCGTTGCATATAACTAGGTCTATCCGCCTGTCTTTGCCCAGATACTTGTCGTGTATAGGATATTCTTTATAGACCTTAGCTCCGTCCAAGTATTCGTCCAATTCATTTGGAGGAATCTTCAACACCAGCTTCAGGAACTCCCTTAAATACTTGTCGCCCTTTTTGTGTTTCCCATGCGGGTCTATAATGTCGCAGATAAACCTGCACATGATTACTTCCTTGGTGCTTATCCCCAGCACACTGTAGACGTCATATAATTTTTCTTTCTCGTCTTTGTCCAGCATTCTGCATACATAATCAAGCATTTGGCTGACCATACGGAAACAGCCTCCTTTCTGGATTGCCTACTTCAGACCAGCGACAATATTCCTTATCAGGTCTATGATTTGCTGCTCTATGGTGTAGTCGTTCCTGTTGAAGCACATCAGGTCTTTATACCAGTACCCGCCCCAATCCCAGAAGGCGGGTTTCTTCTTCATATTCAGGGGATTTTCGCCCATCATATCACGGAACTCCTGAACGCTGTGGTTATCGGCTCTTGCCAGCTCGGCTCCCAGTTCAATCATGTTGTCGGGACGCCAGTCAACATAGAAGGACAGCGTATATTTCACCCCGTTGGCGGATTGCCTGTCTACGCAGCAATAAGCAAAGGTAGGCAGCATTCCCTTCTCGTCTCTTTTTCTGGGGATTTTAACCCTGAAGTCATCTATGTCTTGGAGTTTGTCGCATACAGATTTTACAATGTCCTTGCTGTAGTTGCGTCTAGCCCATACTTCATCTTCCATTGCAGACGTTTCCAAGCTGTTTATGGACGTTATGGAGGAACTCTTTAAGATTACCCACAAGTTGCGTAACTCTTCTTCCGATACGGTCTCATCATCATCTATTTGCAGAGCCTTTATGAAGTGGGGCATAAATCTCTGTATGCTGGCCCTCTTTTCTTGGAGCATATTTACTGGAGTATCCTTGGGGAGGATTTCATCGAATATATCGTCGTTGTCGCCAGTCCCCGATAATTCCTGTAGGATTTGTGCGTCAACATCGTTTGAAACCAGATAGGTATAAAGCTCCTCGAAGCCAGTCTGCAAGCAGACCACTGTGAACAATATCCTCTGCCTGATGTTGTTCGGAATGTTCATCACGGTTCCACGAGATACAAAATCCAACAACTGATAGGTGTTGAACAATCGTTTCATTGCTCTGGGGTTGAATCCTATGGATGTCCTGATAAGAGCCGTAAACAGCTCATTATCATTGCCTTCGACGCTTATTCCGATTTTGCTCATCATATCGCCCACATATTTGCTTACGGAATAATGGGCGACGGGCATCTTGAATGGCAACTGTATTATTTTGTCGAAGAAGTTCCTTCCTTTTTGGGCACTTACATTATCCCCGTACTTCTCCCGTATCCCAGTCGTAACCACCTCATAATCCACAGCAAGTATGAACACGCAGTTTTTGCAGTCAAGGAACAGCTTCAGAATCTCCAGAAGCTCTACGGCTTTGGCTGGCTCCAGTCTGTCTAGGTCATCTACGAATATTACCACACGGTTCTTTTTCTCTTTGGCTAGTTTCTCGTCCACCAGCTTTTGGAAGTTCTCTTTCAGGCGTAATATCTCTTGAGCAACGTCCACGTCCTCGGTGGGGGTGGTAACATCCCTAATCATGCCTGCTGCTTCTCCACCAACAACAGCGTCCGTGGCTACACAAGCTACCTTACGGGTGAACCCAAGAACCCCCTTTGCGACGGTAGACAATACGTTCTTCTTGCCACCTAGACCTTTTATCAGGACATCAATCATGGAGAAGGCCAAGCCATTACCCATGCGGAATTGGGAGAACTGCCATGTATTGAACCAGATAGGCCAGACGGTATCAAGCATATTCTCTTTTATCATGTTCATCATGCTTGTCTTGCCACTGCCCCAGTCTCCTTGGATGGAAATGGTCATCGGCGTTTCGCAGGTGTTTATGAAGCTGCTTAGCCCCGTGACGTAAGGCTTTACGGAAAACAAGTCCTCGTCCATACTAAGCAGCGGGGCGTCTGTTACGCCTACATTACTCATGAATATCCCTCCATGTACGATTATTAGTCTATCTGTTCGATTAAATCGCTGATAGGCTCAAACCGCCTGTCAAATGCCAGAACAACTTTTGTTCTAGTATATTCTTTTCGGCAAGCGGATTCTCCTCCCCAAAACTCTCCCGATGGGAGTGTTAAATTTTCCCGGCCCTGAAAATGACCCAAATAGCCCTCTACGCCAGTGCGTATGCGGGGGTCTCGAAATTCAACAAGATGGTGACTGAGTTTTGTGACGGTGGGGAGTGATTTTCGACAATAGCGAAATGGCTTCCATCTTCTTTATTAAATGTCCGCCGAAAAAGGACAACAAAAAAAGCCCCCTCAAAAATGAAGAGGGGACTGTTTGGCGAGGTTGGGGCTTAACTTAATGACATTGCCCTGCGCGGGGGCTTTTCGTTTGCATGTTTTGCGAACACATGATATACTGGCTTTAGGCACTGCACAACGGTAGGCGGCTAATCTTACCCCCGAAAGGGGGTGATTGTATGGGTATCTATGAGATGTTTATTTTTCTCATCCTGCTCATCACCTTGATCCTCGTGATCAAGTTATAAACAAGAAAAATCCGCCGAACGCTTCCCAACAGTAGGCGGATATTTCTTCCCAAATATTACGGGGGCGGCCGTCCATCGGCAGTGCCCTTTTTCTATGTCTATTCTACAATATTTCGCCCATTGCGTCAAGCCTCACACGACATCCACGCGCAGTACGCCGTCGATCTGGCGCAGGGCATCGACGATGAAGGCGGACTTCAGATGCTCGCTGTTATAGACCTCGAAGGTCAGGTAGATGCGCCGCGCGCCGTCCGTCTCCGCCTCGTCCTCGTCCGTTCGCACCTTGACGCCGCGCGAGCGCAGGCGCAGATCCTCGATGCAGGCGCTGATGCGCATGATCTGCCCGGGGCGGTCGACGGTGTGAATCGAGAGCGTCAGTGTGTGATCGTGGTCGACCCACGCATCGAGGCGCGAGAGGTTGCCGAGGATCAGAAAGACAATGGCGGTCGTGATGCCCGCCGGGAGATAGAAGCCCGCGCCGACGGCAAGACCGACGCCCGCAACCACCCAGAGTGTCGCCGCCGTCGTGAGCCCCGTGACCGTCAGCCCCTCCTTCATGATCGCGCCCGCGCCAAGGAAGCCGATGCCGCTGACGACCTGTGCCGCAAGGCGTGCGGGATCGGCGTTTGTCTTGCCCTCAACGTTGTCGTAGAGTGCCTGCGACATGAGCATAATCAGGCAGGATCCCAGTGCAACGAGCATATTTGTCCGCAGCCCCGCCGACTTGTGGCGCATCTGCCGCTCATAGCCGATGATCCCGCCCATCGCGCAGGACAGCACGAGGCGCAGACAGATTTCCCACTCCTGCATAGATAACTTCCCTTCTATAATCCGCAGCAACAATATGGCTGCGAGAGATCCATCTAAGATATTATCCACAGCTGTGTAAAGCTCTGTGGATAATAGTGTTCAAAAGTCCGAAAATGCCTTTATCCACACAGTTTTGCACAATGTGCATAACTTTAGCGAACGATTTTTCATTTTCTGTGGATACTGTGGATATATCAGTGGATAACCCCATATATGGGATGATTCTTTTGCTGAAAATCTATATTTTGTTGTGGATTGTGCCGAACTTATCCACACCCCTGTGGAATTTCGCAGGGGATTTTTTTCATTTTATCCCCCTACTTGTCCACAATATGCACAGGCACGAGGAGGCTATCCCCGCCGTTCTTCCGCCGTCCACGCGCTGTATGGATGTGCGATCAGTGCGGCGTTGTAGTAGCGTTCGATGCCCGTGACTTCGGCGTCCGCCCATGCGGGCAGGGTGAACTCCTCCATCTCAGATGAAAGCTCGATCTCGGCGACGACCAGCCCCGCGTTCGCGCCGTGGAACACGTCGACCTCCCAACCGTGTCCGCCGACGTACTCCCTGTAGCGGGTCTTTTCCACAAGGGGTTCCACGCAGAGCGCGAGCAGTTCCCGCGCATCGTCCGCAGGGATTTCGTACTCGTACTCAAGCCGCTGTGCACCGTGCGTCTCCCCCTTGATCGTCAGGAATCCCTGCGCCCCCGCGCACCGGATCCGTACGATTCGCTTCGGATCATGCGAAAGATAGCCCTGTGCCATTTCGATTCCGACCCCTGTCGGACGGAAGTGCTCGTTTACCTTGAATTTTCGCTCGATTTCAACGCCCATGAAGCCGCGTCCTTTCTACACTCTATGGAGGTACTATGATAAATGTTACGAACAAAAGAAAATGCAGTACTCCTAAGCAAACCCTAGTGAAGCAAGCGGCGTAGAGTGTGCGACCCGCCCCCTGCGGATTTTAACCGTTCAAGCGCAGCGCGTTTGGAATCCGCAGGTATTTAGGCGGACGAGCACACGTCCGCTTGCGTAACGAGGGTTCTGCGTGGAGTACGCAGCGCGAATCCGTAACACTTGCCATAAACCCAATTTTTCTTTGCTGTGTGCTATGTATAACAATCTACGGTACGGGATCATAGCCGCCCCGATGAAACGGGTGACAGCGCAGGATGCGCCGCAGCGCCAGCCACCCGCCGCGCCGCGCGCCGTAGCGCTCAATCGCCTCCATCGCGTACGCGGAGCAGGTGGGATAGTAGCGGCAGGAGGGCGGCAGAAGCGGCGAGATGCAGCACCGATAAAACTGTACCAGAAGAAGGAGCAGACGCTTCATCACTGCTCCCCCATGCGGCGCGGTGTTCCCCCCGCCGCAAAGATCTTTGCGCGGCGCGCGAGCGTCCGAAGATCCTGCGCGGCATCCTGCATTTTCCCCTCCACGAGCCCCGCGCGTCCGATGAGGAGAATCCCCACATCCCTGCGCAGCTCGTGCTGCATGAGGCGATACGCCTCCCGCAGGAGGCGCTTGACACGGCTGCGCACAGCGGCACAGCCCAGCTTTTTTCCGGCGGCAAAGCCGACCCTGCCCGCCACGCGCGGGTCGCGCAGGACATACAGGATCATGCGGCGCCCTGCGACAGACACCCCCCGCTGATAGACGAGCTGAAAGTCGCTGCGCCGCTTAATCATCTTTGCACGCGGCAATGTGTATCTTTTTTCGTCCATATTGCTAAAAAAAGAGGTCACCCGCGGTGACCTCCGACAAGCCCGACGCAATTACGCCGACAGCTTCTTTCGTCCGCGCTGACGCCTTCTCTTCAGTACGAGGCGACCGCCTTTCGTCTTCATGCGCTCACGGAAACCATGCGTCTTCTTTCTCCAATGATTGTTGGGCTGAAATGTTCTCTTCACCTCTCGTCACCTCCTTCTCTATACGCGATAGACCTACTTGCTAGGCGTCATTATAGACGAACAAAAGCCGCACTGTCAAGGGATCCGCACGTCATTTGCGCGTTTTTTTCCATCATTAGGGCAAAAGCACCTGTTGATAAGTCTGGATTTTTTTGCTAAAATATCCTCATTGTCTTGTGGAAAACGTGTGTAAAAAAAGTGTATCATTTCGTCTCCGCGCATTTTACCGCACCCATTTTATCGACAAACTTATCCACAACTGTGTATAACCCTGTGGATAAAAAAATGTAGCAGAGCGAAAAATTTTTTGAAGGGACGCTGTTGTATGTCCGAAGAAAAGACCTCCTCTCTTGAGCGCCAGTGGAAAAAAGTACTGGATAAAACCGACGGAATCATCCCAAAAGACGCGATCAAACAATGGATCTCGCGCATCGCCCCCGTATCTGCCGAACAAAACGAACTCACCCTCGCCGTCGCCGACACCTTTACCAAGCAGTACATCGAGCCGCGCTATCTGGTGCTCCTCGGCGATGCCGTAAAGCAGGCGCTCGGTGCGGGCTATACGGTCACACTCATCGTCGACCCCGCAGCCGCCGCACCCAAGAGGGAAAAAGCAGCCAAAAAAAAGCCGTCTGCCGCCGCACCCACACCCACAGAGGAGCGTGCAGAGTCGGTTCCCTCGCAGGGCAGTCTGCCCCTCTCCGCTGCCGGCGATATCGGCGCAGCGGCACCAGACGATGTGACGACGCTCAATCCGAAGTACACCTTCGACGCGTTCGTCACGGGACGCTCGAACCAGTTCCCCTACGCAATGGCAAAGGCGGTCGCGGACGCGCCCGGCCTGCCCTCGCACAACCCTCTCTTCATCTACGGCGGCGTGGGGCTCGGCAAGACCCACCTCATGCACGCCGTCGGGCACAAGATCCTCGCCGACCACCCCGAAAAGCGCGTCCTCTACATCGCCAGTACTGACTTTACCAACGAATTTATCCGCTCCATTCGCGAGAAGAACATGGACGCATTCCGTGAGAAATACTACCATATCGACGTGCTGCTGATCGACGATATCCAATTTTTTGCCGGACAGGAGCAGACCCAGACCGAGTTTTTCCAGACCTTCAACAAGCTGCGCGACAACGGCAGCCAGATCATCCTGACCTCCGACCAACAGCCGCAGGATGTCAAGGGACTTGAGGATCGTCTAATCTCGCGCTTTGCGGGCGGCGCTCCGGTCGATATCCAGCCGCCGGAGTTCGAGACGCGCGTCGCGATCCTGCAGAAAAAGGCGCAGAGCGAGGAGGTCGATATCCCCGAAGATGTCATCGTCTACATCGCAAGCCGCGTCGACAGCAACATCCGCGAGCTTGAGGGCGCACTCACGCGCCTCATCAAGTACGCCTCCACCATGCGCATGCCCATCGACGAGACCACGTGCGTCGCGGCGCTCGGCAACTATCTGCGCGGCGAGAAGGGGCGCCGCATCACCATGGAGATGATCGAGCGCATCGTCTGCACGCACTTCAAGGTCACGAGCGAGGACATCCGCTCCTCCAAGCGCAGCAATGACATCGCCTACCCGCGCCAGATCGCCATGTACCTCTGCCACGAGCTGACGGAGGTCTCATGGCCGACCATCGGCGGCTTCTTCAGCCGCGACCACTCGACCGTCATCCACGCGCACAAGAAGATCCAGAACCTCACGGCGGACGATCCCGCCACCAAGGCACTGATCGAGTCGCTCACCATCCAGATCAAGGGGATCTGACCAGAGGTGCGCCGCGCTGCAAAAGCCGCCCGCAGCGCCTGTGCATATCTCTGTGCATAGCCCGCCGCAATTCTTGTGGACGTACTGTGGATAATCATTCATCCACTCCTCATCTGTGTAAACTGTGGATAACTTATGCACAACTCTCCCCAACTTATCCACAGCCACACCTGCGCCACTTCTGGACTTTTTCCACTTTTCCACAAATCCACAGCACCTACTACTACCACTACTATATTTATTTACTACACGCTGCCATAGAAAAACGTGGCTCTCCCCACGCGAAAATCTCCGGAAAGGAACGACCATGAACATCAGCCTCTCCAAGAACGATCTCATCTCCGCGCTGCAAATCGTCAGCAAGGGACTCTCCACCAAACCGCAGACCCCCATCCTCTCGGGCATCTATATGACGGCAAAGGAAGGTCAGCTCGAACTCCAATCCACGAACTATGAGCTGGGCTTCATCGTCACCATCCCCGCAGAGATCCACACCGTTGGAACGGCAGTTCTCCCCGGTAAGTACCTCACCGAGTTCACGCGCAAACTGCCCGCCGAGGAAATCTCCATCGACACGGGAACCTCCGACGGGCTCGCCGTCATCCAATCCGGTGCGGCACGATTCACCCTGCGTACCATGGAAGTCGCAGATTTTCCCGTCCTACAGCGTATGGACGGAACCCTGCATTTTACCATTAAAGATCGCGTGCTCGCGCGCCTTGTCAAGAAATCTGCATTCGCCTGTCTACGCGAAGAACAGCGTGACCGCCGCCCCATCTTTACGGGGTGTCAGCTTGAGGTCGAGGGACGTGAGGTCACCCTCGCCGCAACCAACGTGCACCGTCTCGCCGTCAAGAGTGAGATGCTCGACGAGGACGCAGGATCGATCCGCGTCATCATCCCCGCGCGGTTTCTCGAGGAAGTCACGCGCACGATCACGGGCGACGTGCCAAACGACATCCAGGTCACCTGCTCCTACAATCAGGTCAGCATGTCCTCCGGAGGCATCTATATGACCTCGCGGCTCATCGAGGGCGCATTTCCGGACTACCGGCGCGTCATCCCGCAGGAGGAGAACATCAGGACACACGTCACGCTGGACGCGGGCATCTTTGCCTCCGCCGTCGAGCGTGCCTCGCTCATCGCACGCACCGATCAGTACAACATCGTAAAGCTTGCCATCGAGCAGGGGCAGATGCGCATCTCCTCCAACAGCCCCGAGATCGGTGAGACCGAGGAGACCATCCCCGCTGTGGTCGAGGGCGATGATGTCACCATCGCATTCAACGCCTCCTATCTCATGGACGCCATGAAATCCCTCGACAGCGATACCTGCATCCTCGCACTGCAAGGGGCAAACGCACAGGGCATGAACCTCTCGCCCATCACCATCCGCGAGGAAGTCGATCCGAACTACATCTATGTTGTAACGCCTGTGAGGACACATTGACAGAAGTTGAGATTCATACCGACACGATCCAGCTCGATCAGTTCCTGAAGCTCGCCGGTGCCGTTCCCAGCGGCGGCATGGTAAAGGAGCTCATCGCAGCGGGTGCCATTCTGCGCAACGGGGACATTGAAACGGCACGGCGGCGCAAGCTCGTCCCCGGAGATGTCATTACGGTAGATGGCAGTGATACCTACCGTGTTATTCACTCGTAGCTATGCAGATTACATCACTTGTACTGCGTTCCTACCGCAACTATGAGGAGCTATCACTCTCCTTCGACGGAGGTGTGCAGATCTTCCTCGGCGCGAACGCACAGGGCAAGACGAATATCATCGAGGCGCTTTACTACGCCGCATTTGGACGCTCCCATCGCACCGCGAGCGATGCGGAGCTTATTCGTATGGGAGCGGCGGGGGCGTACATTGGACTCAACTTCCTGCGTCACGATGTGCCGGGAGAACTGCGCTTCACCTTTGCACGCGGCACGCGGCGGCGCATCGAGCGCAGCGGGGAGAACCTGCGGCAGCGCGACCTCGTCGGCATCCTGCCGATGGTCCTCTTTTCCCCCGAGGATCTCTTCCTCGTCAAGGGAGCGCCCGCGCTGCGCCGCCGCTATCTCGACGCCGAACTCTCGCAGGCGAGTCCCGCCTACTATGGGGAGCTCCTGCGCTATACCCACATCCTGCGCCAGCGGGGGGCGCTCCTAAAGGACATCCGCGCGCGGCTTGCGCCCGTGGACGCGCTGCTCCCGTGGGACGCGCAGCTCGCAGCGAGTGCGGCGTACATCACCACACGGCGGATCGCAGCGACGGCAGAGCTCGGCGCACTCTCCGCCCGCGTGCAGGCAGTGCTCGCTGCGGGCGAACCCCTCTCTATCTCGTACGAGATCGCACACGCGCCCGCAGGACTGACCAGAGCGAAGGAGGGCATGACACAGCGCCTCGAACTGTGGTATAATGAGATGTTCAAGGAAGGACGCGCACGCGACATTGCACGCGCGACGACGGGCATCGGCCCTCATCTGGACGATCTCGTCCTCACCACCTGCGGTATGAACCTGCGCAGCTACGGGTCGCAGGGGCAGCAGCGCACGGGGGCGCTCGCGCTAAAACTCGCCGAGCTGTTCTACCTGCGCGATCGCGTTGGGGAGGCACCGATCCTCCTGCTCGATGATGTCATGAGCGAGCTGGATGCGGATCGCCGCAGAGCGCTCCTTTCCTTTATCCGGAGCGAGCAGATCCAGACCTTTATCACCGCAACCGACGCAGCGTACTTCCCAGAGGAACGCATGGGGACGTATCGCTATGTGGAGGCGGGGAAGATACGGGAAGGGAAGTAAGGAGGGAGACGGCATTGCGTACAACACTCGGTACGGCGAATGCGAGCGCGGACGTGCGTGCCGCTATCCACCGCCTTGGCCCCAAATTCGAGCGCGACTACATCGCACATACGACTCTCGCCCATTGGCCGGACATCATCGGGGAGATCGTCGCACGCCGCGTGCGCGCCGTCGCCATCAAGGACGGCAAGCTATACCTCTACGCACCCGATGCGACGTGGAAGAACGAGATGCGCATGACCATGCCCGATACCATCCAGCGCGTCAACAACTACGCGGGGGGGCAGCTCGTCAAGGAAATCGTCTTTGCACGCTCCATGCGCCCCCTGCCGCCCGCCGCAGAGGACGGCGATGCGGAGACACGCGGCTCCTACGCGCGTGCCGTCATCCAAACCGGACTCACGGACGCAGAGATCGCAGAGGGCGAGGCACTCGTCAGCGACGTTGCCGATGCGCAGCTTGCCACGCACCTCAGGCGTGCCTATCAAGTGATGCGCAAAGCACAGCGGCTGAAGGAGCAGCGCGGGATGCAGCCCTGCCCCTCCTGCGGACGCATGGTCGATGGAGTCTGCCATGACTGCCGCCGCAGCGAGGAGCGTAGCGTACGGCGCGAGGTACGTGCGATCCTGCGCACGGAGCCGTGGGCAAAGCTCGCCGACATCGTCCGCCGCATCCCCTCCTGTGACGCGCTCATGCTCGGCAGCGAGCGCGCCGACCTCGTCCGCCAGATCGCGGGCGAGACCGCATACACGGCGCAGGACAGCGAGAATGCGCGTATGCTCACCATGCTCCATCGCGGCCTGCCGCCCGCCGAGGTCACGCCGAAGAAGATCCAAAGCACCTTTTGGGAACTGCGGGGCGAACTCATCACCACGCGCGAATTCTGGGAAGAGATGAAGAAACGTAAGGGCTCGAAGAAGAAATAATTTATAGAAAGGGGCGATCTTCATGATTTATACCATCGACGAAATCCGCACGAAAATCCGCCCTATATGCGCGGCGCACAAGATTCAAAAACTCTGGCTCTTCGGGTCGTATGCGCGCGGCGAGGCGCGTGAGGACAGCGATGTGGATGTCTATGCGGAAACTGATCGCAGCATGAAACTGCTTGATCTGGTTGCCTTTCATCTGGATATAGAGGAAGCTCTTGCGAAAGAGGTGGATATTATCACGCGCATTCCGACAGAGTATCCGATTTTTACGAAATACATAGAGAGAGAAAAGGTACTGCTTTATGAATCTCAGCTCGAAAGACGCGCAGATCCTGCAAATCATCGTGCAGTACTGTGATGACATCATCAGCGCAATAGAGCGTTTCGGTGCGACACAGGAAGACTTTATGCGGGATCGTCACTATCAGCATACGTGTTCCATGGCATTGCAGACCATCGGCGAGGTGGCAAAATCCTTTTCCAATGAATTCATTACGACTCATACGGAAGTCCCGTGGAGACTCATCAAGGGAATGCGTAACTTCTTCGCACATACCTACCACAGCTCCATCGACATGAATGCAGTCTGGGACATGGCTCACGATGACATTCCGCCGCTGCGCGCATACTGTGCTGATTTGTTGAAGGCAAACAACTGCGAAATCATTCGTATAAAGCCGATTCCGAAAAAGTAGACCCCCAAGGAGGACATCATGGCAAAGAATATCGACCTAAGTGCAAACGAGGAGCAGGCGGAGGTTCGTCCGCTGACGGAGGCGGAGGCAAAGGAAGCCGCCGAGATGGAGGTTTTACCCGACCTCTCTGGAATTGCTATCTCCGCCGAGGAGATGGGTGATGAGGTGACCGCTGTCGATGCCGACTACGGCGCGGGACAGATTCAAGTGCTCGAAGGACTTGAGGCGGTACGCAAGCGCCCCGGTATGTACATCGGCTCGACATCGGAGCGCGGACTGCATCATCTTGTCTATGAGGTCGTGGACAACTCCATCGACGAGGCGCTCGCGGGCTACTGCGATACCGTCGAGGTCGTGATCCACCGCGACAACAGCATCACCGTCACCGACAACGGGCGCGGCATCCCCGTCGATATGCACGAGAGCGGCATGCCCGCCGTTGAGGTCGTCCTCACCGTCCTCCACGCGGGCGGCAAGTTCGGCG
>ERZ773022.753-NODE-753-length-24300-cov-26.643432_pt1 | contig 24300 bp, 29 predicted proteins | sample MGYA00580839_ERZ773022 | MGnify/ENA primary metagenome ERZ773022 (study PRJEB29015, sample SAMEA2738020) | human oral metagenome | biome: human oral; feature: human-associated habitat; material: dental | place: China | collected 2044 ... | reverse complement strand
TTGCGGGGCGTTAGCGTCATAAGCAGATAGTGCATTATATGCTTCCTTTTGCGTTATAAAGGTGCCTATCGATTTTCGCAAGGGTTTACCCTCGGAGTCATATCCAAGGGTCACTACGGCTCTATATGGGCGCCGTAGAGGCTTGTGTTTCATCTTATATACGGTTCCAGTACCATTGGCTCGTTTCATCGCCATAATTATATACCTCCTAAAATACCCCTATCGTGTGATAGGGGTATTATTTTATTTAGATAGCTTATTTACATCTAAGTTATTATCAACAATATCTCCGAGTTTATAAAGGGTTAGCGCAGTCTTTAACTGTTCAACTTCTTCAGAGGATAGGGCGTAGTCCTTATAATATTGTGATCCGCGATATCTGATGATTGGATTATCACCTTGCGTTAAGACGCGCAATCCTTCATCTATTTCTGGGATTGTTAGCAAGGCATACTCATAGGTTCCGGAATCATCTAATCTGATATTTTTACCTCCACCGCTTTGCCCCGCAATGACGCCACGCATTGTGTAATCATATTTACCTGCAGAACTGGAGAACGTTAATTTATCCCAAAATATCCAATTTGTAGATATATCTAATGGGGCGAAAGTAACAAATTTGACAAAAGGACCTACTAAATGACCTGAGGAGTCTACGAAAGCAACCCATGATACAGAGTTATTTGGTTGTATCGCTCTTTGACTAGAACTGTAGAATTTATATTCCCTGTCTACTTGATCATATTCAAAGTTTGTGTTGTTTAGAATAGTATATATTTCTTTTTCTGCATCAGCCTTTTTCGTCAGCTCGGCTTCCTTGTCCTTTTCTTCCTGCGCTTTGCGAGCGTCTTCTGATGCGGCATAAGCTGCTCGATTAGATGTATTTTGATGGTAATCAGTTATTACATACCCTACCAATACAGCCATAATTACCCCTAAAACAGCTGTTACCAACACTCTTTTGTTCATGCTTATCTCTCCTTAAATTTAAAACACAGAACGACTAAATAGGCCCTTCCTAAAAGACTTATTAAAATCGTAAGCCCTCTTAACGTGGTCGTATTCCGTTTTACACATAGCTGATACCAAATAATGGTAATCTCTTCGCGTACTAATATAAGGAAATAGTTTATTTAGCTTGACGCCATACTGTTGGATTAGAGAGAAATCGTTTTCAATCTGATAGCCCTCGTGTGAAAGTATATTAGCAGATAATGCAGAAGCTGATTTGCTTAACCCAAAAACATACCTGTAAGCAAAGTAAAAATCTTCAATATTAGGACCCTCTGTTTTATACCTAGAAATAAAACCATATACTAAAGTGGCAGGCGCTAATAGCTCCCTAGCAAATGTGTTTGCTTCCAACTCTAAAATAGGGGATTTGACTAACTCTGGATCACTCATTTTCTGTAAATGATGCCCCCTAATTATGTGTCCAGCTTCATGACATAGACTCCACAGTTTACGTTCTTTTGTTTTTATTTCTGAATCATATAAGATATACAAATCATCTGTTTTAGGTAAATATAAGGTCGCTGCATCGGATGATTGTGTATACATTCCTATTATTGAAGGGGATACTCCGAGTGCTTGCGCACCTTGTTTATAAGTTTTAACACAAACATTTTTTTGTTTTATTAAATATTCAATTACCATTCTAGGTGTTAGCTTAATTTCATCACCTATTAGCTTACGTGTATTGTGGGCCTCTTTTATCGTACTTACAAGATTATTAGTCAAGATCATCATCCTCTGGCATATTCGAATCATGTTTTGACTTTAGGAAATCAATAAAGTCATTTAACTGTTGTCTTTCAGCCATACCTAAACCTTTGTAATTTCTTTGTAAAGATATTAATTCTTCGTCATAACTAAAAGTATTTTGGCTATCAAATTCTTCTAATATAACTGCAGGAATATTTAGCCCCTTACAAATTTTTAACACGTTATCTATAGATGCGCCACCTACGTTATTCAAAATAGAATATAAAGTTGTATAAGGCATGTTAATTCTAGCGGCAAATCCTTTAATTGTATCTATTTCTAATATTTTTTCTTTTAAAAATTGTTCTCTTGTCATAGTGATCACCTCTATTCATAAAGCCCTCTCATATATATAGTAATACATCAATTACGAAATATCAATATTTAAATACGATATTTCGTATTTAAAATACTTATTAATAAACCATTAATAAGCTTAAACTAGACAAATTCGAAATATCGTATTATGATGATGATATAAGAAATACGATATTTCGAATTTAAGCTCTTGAAATATCGTATTTCAAGAGATGGTAAAGGGAGGTGAATACATGTATCCAAATCTAAACGCCGAACTCGCAAGACTGGGTTGGAGTCGAAAAGTACTAGCTGACAAGCTAAAAGTTCGATACGCAACCATTCTGGATAAGTTAAACGGTAAATATCCATTAACTTATGATGAATGCGTACGAATTAAAAATCTTATGGGGTCTGACATTCCTCTTGAAGTTCTTTTTTTTACCAAGTAATACGAAATATCGAATTGGATTATAAAAGGAGGTTAATAAATGGTCAATAAAGTTATCTCGGTAAGCCAAATGTCGACCGTGCTCGGTGTTAGCCTAACAGCTATCCGGGAGGGAATCGCAAGAGACCGATTCCCGTTCGCATACGCCTGGCAGTCGCCGGGTAAGAAATCCCGTAGCTTTGTTATTGACAAAGAGGGGTTTAGAACATTCCTTGTCCATTCGCTTGGATGGGATGTGAAAGTAGTTGATGCGGAATTTAAATCCGCTGGAATTCATTAGGAGGAATTAATCGTGAAATGGAGTAACACATCTTACCATTATACAATTTCCGTAATTAAAGGAATCGTAGGTGGTTTCCAGTATAGCCTCGACAGAAAATGTAATACAAAACGATGGGCGCTGATGGAGCTTGAAGAGTTAGGTACCTCGAATTGGGGATTCTCTAACTTAAAAACGCGATTAATTGACAATGCCATCCGGAAGGCCATCAAGTATGTTAAAAGTACCGACATATCAAAATGTCAGGTATCGACGCTATATCATTCTGGATTCAGGCACGTTCCTGGGTATTTTAAAGGTTTAAAGGAGATGTAAATCATGACATGGATTGACGCAGGAATGCATATAAGCTTAGCTGCAGCAGCAGTAGCCTCTATTTTATCAATGGTGATGTTATAAAGGAGACCTTAACTATGACTGAAATTCCAACAAATCAAAAGAATATGGAACGCCATATGAAAGCAGTCGAATCAGATCGAATTCTAAATAATATCGATAGCGATATTATGGATGCTGCATATGAATTGCAAAACTTTATGTGTGATTACGATGAATCGGAAATCCGTATTATCGTAACTACAGACGGTATTACGGCCGAATGGCTTGAGGAGGACGATGAATAATGGGCTACATGTTATTTGGTACATTCCTTATCGCCGGATCTATGGGTTCCCTGGAACTCGACCAGATAGGATATATACGGTTTGGAGTACAGGCACTCATAGGCTTGGTTATATCCATTTATGGCTTTTATAAAGATAAAGCTGAAATGGATGCCGAGGAACGTGAAGACGTTGCGTATACCGCTAAAGTAAGAACTCACGGGAAGTATTGCAAGAACCCTTATTACAACTAAAAGGAGGAAGAAAATGGCAAAACCTTATATCAGTAAGCAAAAGGTAAGGGACTTCGTATCTCGTGTCAGTCTTGATAAAACCGATGCAATTGAAGAAGAATACGAAGCTTTATTGACTAAAGAAATTAAGTCGCTAGATGCTTTTAAACGTCTGGAAGAAGCTTTATCTGAAGCCCGGAAAGCGGCTAAAGATATTAGGCAAGCGGGGTTTGGTGATAGCGTTTTGGCGAGTATTCCGACTTCGGAATTTTTAATAGATCGTATGATTAGGCAATGTAAAAGTTGCTATCATAATCCGCCAAAAGAATGGGCTGCTATTTGTGAACTCTTAAAGCCATTCGTGGAACGACTATCAAAAGTACGCAACGCCAGACAAAGCGCTTACAGAATTATTGATGAAGCTCAAACCGGACGTGCTGCTGCAGATGCGTTAAGAGAAGCAGGCCTAGATTATTACACATGGGAAAATAGGCAGCCGGAGATGGTGCTTGATTTAAGCGCTTTGAAAGGTGGTGATTAAATTGCGAAATTGTAGTACCTGTCCAAAGCGAGATTATTGCATTCCTGATGAATGCGAGAACCTGGGCATAAAAAATGAGCCTGATGATGCAGCAACATCAACAAGCTCAAATTAGAAAAATACTATTCTACGTTGATTATATCTAAAGGAGGACGTATTTGCAACAATATGAAGAATTCATATCCGCTAAATCTAAAATGTCGGAATCTCACGGATTTGATATTGATACAGGTATGCTAAACAAACATCTATTTGACTTCCAACGAGATATCGTTAAATGGGCCTTGGCAAAAGGTAAAGCTGCCATATTTGCAGATTGCGGTCTAGGTAAAACTTTAATGCAGCTGTCCTGGGCGTATGAGATTTATCTACATACAGGTGGATCAGTACTCATATTAGCACCACTAGCTGTGGCCGCTCAAACACAGTCCGAGGGTGAACGTTTCGATATTCCTGTGACCATATGCGAATCTGATGATGACATTGTGCCAGGCGTTAATATTACAAATTACGAGAAACTAGGACGCTTCAACACCGACAATCTAATAGGTGTCGTGTTGGATGAATCAAGTATCCTAAAATCATTCACTGGTAAAGTACGTACGGATTTGATTAATCGATTCAGTAATACGCCATATCGGCTAGCGTGTACGGCAACACCTGCACCGAATGACTATATGGAACTTGGCAATCATGCAGAGTTCCTCGGCATCATGAGCCGTAATGAGATGTTATCCATGTATTTCACGCATGATGGTAGTGATACCGCTAAATGGCGATTAAAAGGCCATGCAGAAAATACCTTTTGGGAGTGGATGGCATCATGGGCAGTTGTGCTAGATAACCCAGCATCTCTGGGATACGACGATGACGGATATGAGTTACCTGAGTTACATGTGCGCGAAATTGTCGTTGATAAAACAGGTGAGGATGTCCCTACTTTATCGCTACTGGAACGCCGCAGAGCCCGCAAAGCATCTCTTGAATCAAGATGTAGAGCAGCAGCTGATTTAGTCAATGCATCTAATGAGCAATGGCTAGTGTGGTGCGACCTTAATGATGAATCGACTACTTTGAAAGAAATGATTGATCTCGCAGAGGATGTCAAAGGTAGTGATAAGGCAACTCGAAAACAGGGCATGATGTTAGGTTTTGGTTCTGGATTCCTAAAATGCTTGGTGACAAAACCAAGTATCGCTGGATTCGGAATGAACTGGCAAAACTGCCACAATATGATATTTGTTGGGCTATCTGATAGCTACGAGCAGTATTATCAGGCACTTCGTCGATGTTGGCGATTTGGTCAGAAGCATGAAGTGAATGCTTATATAGTAATCTCTGAAAAGGAGGGCGCTGTTAAGGCGAACATCGAACGTAAGGAAGCGGATGCCATAAAAATGAGGGACGCTATGATTGCGCTAACCCGTAATGCTGTTCGTACTGAATTATCTAAAACTAGACGGGAATCAACGGAATACAATCCGTGTGTGCCGATGGTGTTACCTAACTGGGCAGAAATGAGGGCTGTTATATGACTAAAATTTACGTTAGCCATCCATTCGGAGGGTTGGCTAAAAACAAAAAGAATGCTGACTCTGTATTAAAATGGCTGCAGGAAGATATGGGTGTATTTCCAATAAAGGAACCCTTTGGCAGTGATACGCATAACATATTCCTTTCACCTATTCATATATTGGGGCATTTGTACAATAAGGTCGATTATGAGACTGGCATGAGCTGGTGCATTGACCTTCTAAGTGGTTGTGATGCCATCATAATGTGCAACGGTTGGGAGAACTCAACCGGGTGCAACTTGGAATTAGCTTATGCTAAGGATCATAACATAAGAGTCATCCACATCAATGAACTAAAGGCAGCTAAATCAATTAGGCTAGCCGTTGATGCAGGCATGAATAAAGGAGTAGCTGCCTTTTTTGGATTTGCAATGCTGCAAGCGTTAAACAAGAAAGCAAAGGAGGACCTACAACATGAACGTGCTAAATCAGTTAATTGAGTCCCGATTTGCAATATATAATGGCGACTCTGTAGAAGTGCTGAAAGGGCTACCTGATGATAGCGTTCATTACTCCATATTTAGCCCTCCATTTAGTAGCTTGTATGTCTACTCTAATTCTGATAGGGATATGGGCAACTCATCTACTGATAGCGAGTTTTGGCAGCACTTCAAGTATTTAATTACTGAATTACATCGTGTAATAATGCCTGGACGATTAGTATCGGTCCATTGTATGGATTTACCACTCACGAAATCCAGAGACGGTGTTATCGGAATGAAAGACTTTCCTGGTGACATTATTCGAGCCTTTCAGGATGCTGGATTCGTGATGCATTCCCGAGTCACTATTTGGAAAGACCCTCTCATTGAGGCTACTCGGACAAAGGCGCTAGGGCTTTTACACAAACAAATTGTAAAAGATTCTGCCATGTGTAGAATGGGGGCGCCTGATTACATCGTGACGTTGCGTAAACCTGGTGACAATCCGGAGCCCATCGCACACCCGGAAGGGTTTACCCAGTTTTTCGGGCAGGAGGAACCTGAGGGCATCAAAGGAATTGAAAGACCTGCGCCTGATCCACAATTGTTTGATAAAAAACAAAAATATAATACGGAGCCTATGTATAGCCATCAAGTATGGCGACGATACGCTAATCCTGTATGGGCCGATATCCGCCAAACACATACGCTGAATTATAAAGCAGCTCGTGACAATAAGGACGAGCGTCACATATGCCCGCTACAACTAGATACTGTGGCTCGATGCATCGAATTGTGGAGTAATCCAAATGATATCGTACTTGATCCATTTGCTGGTATTGGTACGGTCCCAGTTATGGCACTTCGTATGGGCCGTAGGGCTTTAGGTTTTGAGTTAAAAGAATCATATTACAACCAATCAATTATTAATATTCAGGAGGATTTAAACAATGATTAAAGTTGAAGTTCAAGGAGTTAATGTACTAGATGTATATAATCAGCTAAAAGCTGTGTTATCTCAGTTTAGAAGTTTTGTAGATAACGATAGAGCAATGGATGACAAAGCCCCTGGCATAGTCGACACAGCAGTATCTGCAGTAGCGACACCTTTCGTGAACGTATCTAATCTTACGCCGCAAGCTACAAATCAAGGTGTGCCTACTACAACAGTAGCTTTGCAACCAAACTCTGTATCCATGACGGTACCTAATGCAGCTGTACAAGTTACTCCTACTCAAGTAGCTGTTACGGCACCAACTGTCAACGTGGCAACTGATACCCCGGTACAAACAGTTACCGCACCTGTGCAAACACCTGTTACTGCTCCAGTATCTCAGGAAGTTAAGAAATATACATTGCCTGAAATTCAAGCGGCACTTGCACCATTGCTTGATGCCGGGAAAGCTGTAGAATTGCAACAGTTAATGACACAATTTGGTGTTCAATACTTAGGTCAAGTACCTGAGGACAGATACCCTGAATTAGTAAATGCAATTAGAAGATTGGGGGCAAGAATCTAATGGCACCTCGATCACATGCATTATTAAACGCATCGGGGTCGCATCGGTGGCTGCATTGTACAGCCGCCCCTCTCCTAGAGGAGAACTTTCCCGATAGTACATCTGTGTATGCAAAGGAAGGAACCCTGGCACACGAACTGTGTGAGTTAAAACTACAGAAGTATACAACGGCCATGGCTAAATCCACATACACTCGCAAGTTCAACAAAATCAAAAAGGATGAGTTGTGGCAACCAGAAATGGACGATACCTCGGAAACATACCTTGAATATGTCAAAGGTGTTATGTTAGGTTGCACGGCAACTCCAGTAGTAGCCATTGAAAAACGCGTTGATTTTAGCCGCTATGTACCTGATGGATTCGGCACGGCTGACTGTATTATTCTATCTGGCGACACCTTGCACATCGTTGATTATAAGCACGGAAAAGGGGTAGTCGTTGATGCGGAACACAATCCGCAAATGATGTTATATGCTCTTGGTGCGATTGATGCGTATAGATTACTCTATATGTTCAATACGGTCAAAATGACTATCGTGCAGCCCCGTGCTAATAATATCAGCGAATGGGAAATCCCTACAGCAGAATTACTGGATTGGGGTAATACATTTGTCAAACCTCGCGCAGATGAGGCTATGTCTGGTAACGGTAAATTTGAACCCGGCGACTGGTGCAGATTCTGCAGGGCGAAACAACAGTGCAAAGCCCGATATGAGGCAAATGACTCATTGCACAGTGCGCTAGTTGCTAATCATGATCCTCGGCTTATCTCGATGACAGAACTCGGTGAATATCTTCGTCGAGGGAAAGACGTCGCTGCTTGGCTCGAGGATATGAAAGACTACGCACTCACTGAATCCCTTAACGGAGTGACAGTCCCTGGCTGGAAAGCTGTAGAGGGTCGTGGTAGTCGGGCATTTCAAGACACCGATGCTGCTATTGACACTTTAGTCAAAGCAGGTATCGATGAAAGCATTCTATATGAACGCAAGACATTAACATTGGCACAGATGGAAAAGACCATCGGTAAAACCCAATTTAATGATATGGTAGGCGACATGATAGTTAAGAAAGCAGGCAAGCCTACCCTAGTTGAGGAATCCGATAAGCGCCCTCGGATTACCAATCAACCTACTGCGGCGCAAATATTTAATGTATCTAATGATAATAATGGAGGTAATTAATTATGTCATTCGTTCCACAACCAACTGAAGTATTATTGCAAAATGTTCGTGTATCCTATTGTCACCTATTAGAACCTTGGGCTAATTCCACACAGCCTGGTGCTAAACCTAGATATTCAGCTACTATTCTTTTACCTAAAACTGATGTAGCTCAATACCAAGCTCTCATGAATGCTATCGAAGCTGCTATCCAATCAGCTCGTACTAAATTCGGCGCACGTGTTCCAGCACAGCCAAAAGTGCCAATTCATGATGGTGATGGTTACACACAATCTGGTAAGGAGTTTGGTCCTGAATGTAAAGGTCATTGGGTATTTACCGCAGCGCAAGATGCTAGCTATAAAGTTGAAGTAGTAGATCTTCAAGGTAATCCTCTCACAAATCCTACGCAAGTATATTCCGGCATGTATGTCAATGTACTCGTTCGATTCTTCTTCTACTCCAATCAATCCACTGGTATCGGATGTGGTTTAGGTCCTGTTCAAAAAGTACGCGACGGTGAAGCTTTGGGTAGCATGCCTGTTGCTGCATCCTCTGTATTTGGTGCACCTCAAGGTAGCGCAGCTAATGTATATACTGGTGCTCCAGTAGCAGGTCAACCTGTACAACAAGCACCTCAACAAGGTTATGTACAACCGGCATATGCTACGACACCTCAGCAATCTGTGCAGCAAGCTCCTGTAGGCATTAATCCTGTAACTGGTCAACCTTACTAATAGGTGCCTGATATGAGGCATCTAAGTATTGATATAGAAACATATTCATCGACTGATATCTCATTCGGCGTGTACAAATACACTGAATCGCCTGATTTCGCTATATTACTATTTGCGTATTCCTACGACTTTGGTCCTGTTGAAGTTGTAGATTTAGCGCAGGGAGGAGTAATTCCTGACAGTGTAATTCGTGATTTATTAAGCCCAGATGTAATCAAGCACGCTTACAATGCACAATTTGAAATTACGTGTCTAAATCGTGCAGGGCTACTCACATCTGTTGATCAGTGGCAGTGCACGATGATTCACGGTGCCTATTTAGGATATCCTATGGGCCTAGCTTTACTCGGCAAGGCCCTGGGGTTACCTCAGGATAAGAAAAAGGACACGTCAGGGAAAGCACTTATCAAGTACTTTTGTACACCATGCAAGCCTACTAAACGTAATGGGGGCCGTACCCGTAATCTACCTAGACACGATATGAATAAATGGAATGCTTTTATCGAGTACAACCGTCAGGACGTTGTGACTGAGATGGAATGTTATCACAGATTAGCCTCGTTCCCTGTACCTGATGATACGTGGAAAGATTGGTATCTTGATATCCAAATCAATAGTAGAGGTGTGCGCATCGACCATGAATTGGTTGAGGGCGCATTATACATCGATGAAGAAAATCGCGAGATGCTGATGAATGAGGCTTATCAAATCACGGGACTTAGTAACCCTAACAGCCGGAATCAATTACTTGATTGGCTAAACAATAATACTAATGTCAGTCTTGAGAAGTTAACTAAGGACACTGTGGCCGATGCTCTGACGGATGCGGATGACGTTGCCGCAAAAGTGCTTATGATTCGAAAGAAACTCGCAAAGTCATCGGTATCTAAATACACCATGATGGATGGCGCTATGGGCGCTGATCTTCGTCTCAGAGGAACGTTACAATTCTATGGCGCCAACCGGACCGGACGCTGGGCGGGTCGTCTTATACAGGTGCAGAACCTGCCGAGAAATTACATCGAGAACCTTGACACGGCTCGGCATCTTATTAAAACCAAAAACCGTCAAGGGCTAGAGCTTCTATATGGTGATGTATCGGATACGTTATCTCAATTAATTCGCACCTCAATTATTGCTGAAGAAGGCAATACATTATGTGTGGCCGACTTCTCGGCCATTGAGGCTCGTGTTATTGCATGGTTATCGGGAGAGCATTGGCGGCAACGTGTATTCGCTGAAGGCGGAGACATATACTGTGCATCCGCGTCATCGATGTTTGGTGTTCCCGTTGTTAAGCATGGCGAAAATGGACATCTTAGACAAAAGGGCAAAGTCGCTGAGTTGGCACTCGGCTATCAAGGCGGAGTGAATGCGTTAAAAAACATGGGAGCTCTTGATATGGGACTCCATGAGGAGGAATTACCTGAAATCGTAAATTTATGGCGCAACGCATCGCCTAGAATAAGAGATTTATGGTATGCCGTTGAGAATGCGGCCGTGTACACCGTTACTACCGGGAATCCTATAGGTCTTGACCACGGCATTATGTTTCGATTGGAAATTGATCCGTTATACGGTTACCGTTATATGACGATTGAGTTACCGAGTGGACGTAAGCTATTTTATCCTAACCCAAGCATTAAGCAGAATGCATTCGGTAAGGATGCTGTGCATTTTAAGACTAAGGTGAAAGCTGCATGGGCTACGGAAAGCACCTATGGAGGTAAATTAGTCGAAAACATCACGCAAGCAGTCGCTCGTGATTGCTTAGCTTTGACTCTGCGCCGATTGGCGGATGTAGGATACCAAATTATTATGCACATTCACGATGAAGCTGTACTTGAAATCAACAAGGAGAATGCTGAGTCTACGTTGGATGATGTTAATGCTATATTCTCAATCGGCATACCTTGGGCAGATGGACTGCTACTATCATCAGCAGGGCTTACTAACGACTATTATATGAAAGATTAGGAGGGGATACACTTGCAAAACGATAAACTGATTACCATCAGTATCGGTGCGAGTCGCACATCAAAGCAATGGACCCGTACGGAGATGTTGTGGTCCGAGTTTTGTGAACGCCTCAAAATCCCCGTTCGTACAACAGAAACCGTGGACGAATACCACAGATTGCCAAAATCTGAGAAAAGTAAGTTAAAGGATATAGGTGGCTTTGTTGGTGGTACTTTAAACGGTCTACAACGTAAAGCTATTAACGTGTCTGGGCGTAATCTGATTACTCTTGATATGGATGCCATATCGCCTGGGGAAACTGAGAACGTCGCCCGCACAATTGACAGCCTCGGCATGGCTTATGTCATCTACTCAACCCGTTCTCACACTGTGCATCGTCCACGGTTACGTGTTATCGTCCCTACTGATAGAACGATGACACCTGATGAGTATGAGCCTATTGCTCGTAAGCTGGCAGAGCTCATTGGCATTGGTATGATGGACGGAACTACGTTCGAGGCCTCTCGGCTTATGTATTGGCCATCATGCCCGAATGATGCACAGTATGTATATTACGTAGGTGATAAGGCATTCTTATCTGCTGACGGTATGCTTGACCAATATACTGATTGGCGAGATGTGCGCTCTTGGCCACAAGTACCAGGTAAGGAAGCGTCGCAGCATGAAAAGCAACTACTTGCAAAGCAAGCTGATCCGAGAGAAAAGCCAGGTATCGTAGGTGCCTTTTGTCGAATATACGGAATCCGTGAGGCGATTGATAAATTTATACCTCATGCATACGTCGATGTTGACGGCAGCGAGGACCGCTTAACGTTCGTTACTGGCTCAACAGTAGCCGGGGCGGTTATCTATGATGACGATACATTCCTGTTCAGTCACCATAATACTGACCCGTGTAGTGGTCAATTGGTTAATGCCTTTGACCTTATCCGGCTGCATAAGTTCCACAGCTTAGACGAGACTGCTAAGGATGGGACACCTGGGCATAAGCTGCCATCTTACATGGCTATGTCTAAACTAGCTATGCAAGATACGGTAGTCGTTAATGAACTCAACATGGCCCGTGCCCGAGAATCGGCATCAAATGTATTTGCTGATATTATCACGGATGTATCGGCTCACGCTGAGACATCCGACCTCGACCCTAATGCGTTAACGAACGTGGACTGGATGAAAAGTTCGACTTTAAAGTACGACGAGAATGGTCGACCTAAGAACACACTAGATAACATGCTTAAAATCATGCACCATGATCCGGCGCTTGTCGGTAGACTTGCCTATGATAGATTTGGTTCAAGATACGTGGCAAAAGGGGCCCTACCATGGAACCCAACACCAGGACTTCGCATATGGACAGACGCAGATGATGCGGGCTTACGGTGGTACCTAGAAAATAAATATGATATCACCGGCAAGGATAAAATCATGGATGCCCTCATCATGTGTGCTGAGCAAAATGGATTTAACGAAGTACTAGATTACCTTAACGGGTTATCCTGGGATGGCATTGCCCGATTAGATACCATATTCATCGACTACTTAGGGGCTGAGGATAATGTGTATACCCGTGCAGCCGCTAGAAAGTCATTTACGGCGGCAGTAGCGCGAGCGTTTGAGCCTGGATGTAAGTATGATACGATGCCAATTCTTATTGGAGGTCAGGGTATTGGTAAAAGTACTCTTATCCGCACAATGGGCAAGAAGTGGTACGCTGATGGATTAAATACCTTTGAAGGTAAGGAAGCTGCGGAAGGCATTCAAGGTAAATGGATTATAGAAGCTGGTGAAATGGCGGGGTATTCGAGGGCTGAAGAAAATGCATCTAAGCAATTTCTAAGTCGTCAAGTAGATGTATTTCGTCAAGCATATGGCCGACGTACGCAAGAGTATCCACGGCAGTGTGTTTTCTTTGGTAGCACAAATCAATATGAATTCCTAAAAGATATTACAGGTAATCGCCGATTTTGGCCTATTGATCTTGAAATGACGACTCCACGAAAGAATATATTCGTTAATCTTCCTGGGGAAGTAGACCAGTTATGGGCGGAGGCTTTGTATCGGTATAAAAGCGGGGAAAGCCTCATTATCGAGGATGACCCGAACGTACTAAAATTGGCTGATGCGGCTAGAGAAGCGCACATGGAATCAAATACCAAAGCAGGACTGATTAATGAGTTTTTATTAATCAAAGTGCCTTTAAATTGGAATGTGATGAGTCGGAGCGCCAGGAGGACGTATCTTAGCATGAATGCTAAACCTGCCGAGGGTCAAGAATTAGTATATCGTGACCGTATTTGTGCGGCAGAGGTATGGTGGGAGTGTTTTGGTAACGACCCAAGTCGCATGAAGAAGATCGAGACCAGGGAAATTAATCAAATACTGGCGGACTCCCCGTACACAATGGGTGGAAGTCAGTTAATGAGATTTGGTGAATATGGACATCAAAGAGGGTTCAGAATCAACGAGTCAAAACTGAAATTATAACGTTAACATTCTCAATTAAGCGTTAACATTCTCAGTATTTTGGTTAACATTAGAATGTTAACGAATTCGGAGAATGTTAACGTACTATGTTAACGCATAAAGTCAGTATTTATCTATATTCATATAGGTTGGTTAACATGGTTAACATTATATACTGGTAAATATCAAAACAAAGAGTTTTAAGAAAAAATACGCCCTTTACAGCCTTAATTTGAACCCTCATATACGCGTATGTAAACATGTTAACGTTTAAAGATTTCAGAGGTGAGAAATGTTAGAAAAGGATATCGAGAGAAAATTAGTTGCAGGCGTCAAACGTTCGGGAGGTAAAGCGTATAAGTTTGTATCCCCTGGTAATGTCGGTGTGCCTGATCGAATCGTCATATGGCCAAATGGTGTTATCCATTTCGTAGAATTGAAGACATCCAAAGGCGTACTTTCGCGATTGCAGGGTGCCCAAGCCCGTGAACTTCAAAAGCTAAATCAAAAAGTATTTGTGTTAAAAGGTGCAGATGCGGTGGCTGGTTATTTGGAACAATTTACGGAAGAATTCGGGGTGAAAGCGTAATGCAGTTTATTCCGCATGCGTATCAGCGATATTGTATCGACAAGACCGTTAATCAAAATAAGATAGGGTTATTCCTGGATATGGGTTTAGGAAAAACGATTATCACGTTATCTGCCATATACGAATTGAAATACTCCCGATTCGCTATTCGTAAAGTGCTAATTATAGCGCCTAAAAAAGTAGCGGAGGCTACATGGCAACGAGAAGCACGAAAATGGGACGGCGTAGGTGTATTAAGAATATCTACTGTATTAGGTAGTCTGAAAAAGCGCATTAAGGCTTTAAACACACCAGCTGATATCTACATTATCAATCGTGAGAATGTAACGTGGTTAGTTGATTACTATAAGAATGCATGGCCATTTGACATGGTAGTTGTGGATGAATCTAGTTCTTTTAAGAATCACACAGCTAAGCGCTTTAAATCATTAGCCTATATGTATAACCATATCAAGCGTATGGTGTTGTTAACGGGTACACCAGCCCCTAATGGATTAATCGACCTATGGGCGCAAGTGTATTTATTAGACCGCGGTGAGTCATTAGGGAAAACGTATACAGGATTTAGAGATTACTATTTCGAGCCTGATCAGAGGTCACGCGAAATGGTGTACTCCTATAAACCTAAATCCGATTCAAATGACAGTATCATGGCGGCAATATCTGGGTTATGCATATCCATGAAAGCAAGTGACTATTTGGAGCTACCTCCAGTAATCAACGATATTAAATATGTGCAGTTAGATTCAAAAGCAAAAAAAGCCTATGAAGATATGGAACGCACATCTGTACTAGAGTTGATTGAAGCCGGCGAAGATATCACAGCTTTGAGTGCGGCAGCATTATCCACAAAGCTACAACAGTTAGCGAACGGTGCTGTATATGATGGTGACAGAAACGTTCACGAGGTACATGGCTGTAAAATTGAGGCTTTTATGGAGCTTGTAGAACAGTTAAACGGAAAGCCTGCATTAGTGTTTTACAATTTTAAACATGACTGTGAACGACTAAAAGCAGCATTAGCTAAGACTAAATTACGAGTCTGTGAGTTAAAAGGTGCCGATGATGAGATAGCGTGGAATGCGGGAGAGATTGATATTCTATTAGCGCATCCGGCTAGTACGGCATATGGGCTTAACTTACAGGACGGTGGGAATCACGTAATATGGTTCGGGTTAAACTGGAGTCTTGAGTTATACCAACAAGCTAATAAGCGGTTACATCGCCAAGGTCAAATGGAGAAGGTAATTATCCATCATCTAATATGTGAGGGAACTCGTGATGAGGATATGATGGATGCGCTAGCCCAAAAAGACCGAGCGCAGGAATATGTGCTGCAAAGCCTAAAAGCAAGAATCGATAAATACAGAAAGGATGATTAATATGGATCAATTTATAATGGCAGGATTAATCGGGGCCATCGTGGTAATAGTGAGTTACACGACTATTCAAGTTATAGATATCATTGATAATCGAAAACACAAGACAGTATATGGGCTAACCCCGGGTAGATTGTATGAGAGACCTAATAGACCCCCGTCACCACCTGTAAGGTTACCAGCTGATGAAACTTTAAAACGTTTGGCAGCCAACGAAAATCTAAAACGATTACAAGAAGTATCGAATCAATCAGGATTAACCATAGATAAAAGCAAAATCCAGCGTATAAGACCTCTAGATAACCAAAATGACGACATCAATCATCCGAGCCACTATACGCAAGGCGGTATCGAGGTTATCGATTACATCGAAGATAAGAAATTAGGATATCGATTGGGTAATGTCGTGAAGTATGTATCAAGAGCAGGGCATAAGGACGATGCAATTAAGGATTTGAAAAAAGCCCGTTGGTATCTAAATCGGGAAATTGCAAAGAGGGAACAGTATGACAAAAGTCGAGCGACTACTAATTAACAAAGGGCACTATTTAGATGACACGTATCATCTTGTCATGGACATAGTTAAGGTCGTAGATAATCTCAAAGATAACGTTGCCGAGAGATTAGATGACGACCTAAGTGATGATGCATATGCCATGTGTGAGGAGATGTTTACCGCTGTTGAGCAATGCAAAGCAGACATGGTAGAAGCCATCGAGGATATTGTCGAACGTATGGAGGTAAAGGATGCAGAAGCGTAGGAGTATGGCAGATGTGATTGTAGGTGCCATACAGTCAGATTTAAGTCTTGCCATCATACGAGCTCGTAATAGACAACTGAGATCACCTATGCTAGATGATAGAATTCGTGAAAGCGGATACATTGACGGATTACTACGAGCGCAGATGATTATCAGTAAATATGGAGACTATCGCATATGATGGCTAAAGAAGAACTACAAGCTGTCCGCCATACTGAGCAGCGAATGCGTGCGTTAGAGATTCAGCTGGATGCGATTAATCGAGATTTACATTCAGAAGCTATACAGATATGTGAATCGGGAGATGCTATGCCACGAATCAGTAAGCACTTACAAGAATGTAGGGAGGAGCTGAACAGAGAATGGGATGAATTGATCGATTCTCGAAACAAGGTCAAGCAAGTCATCAACCAAATAACTGACGGACAATATAGGGATGTACTGAATCTCAGATACATTAATGCATTGCCGTGGGAGCAGATAGCTGTCGAACTAGGGTATTCGTGGCGACAAGTTCACAGACTTCACAAGAAAGCAATAGCTGAATTTGAAAAGATGGCATAGAATGGCACACTCTTAATTTAATATAATGTAAATGTAGTAGATAGCAGGCAGTGTCTGGCCCGCACAATATGTCTGCCTGCTGCACTGCCCCGGGGTAGACCTTACTTAGTTGAGGTCTACCCTTTTTCTTATTGAGTATCGATGATAATACCTAATTGAGAAAATAAAAATTTGGAAAAGGTACTCCGCGGACGAAAAATGGCCGCTGGTCGCCCCCGCGCGATGGTCCTCTCTCTGTGAGAAAAATTTTCCTGTTGAATGTAGAAAGACGAATTTAGAAAGGAGTATACCTATGGCGGACACAAAACCTAGAGTGAAATTTGATGCTGCAGGCAATCTGCTCGTATCCAGCACTCAACTATGTGACCTCTTGCGGGTCACTCCCGAAATTATTTCTCGGCATCATAAAGCAGGGATGCCTAAAGCCTCTGTAGGTTGGTGGAATCTCCGAGAAGTCCTCGTGTATTTGGGGCAGGCAAAAGGTGATAACGCTAAAAGCAAATCCGCATCAACTCGTAAGCTAGAAGCCGAAGCTGATTATAAGGAAGCAAAGGCTGCAAGAGAAAAGAAAATGTTGGATGTGCTGAATGGCGAATATGTTCCTCGTGCCGATGTGGCACAGGCATGGGCTAATCGGATATTGGAATTAAAGACATCATTTACCAAATTAGGTAAGCGTATCGGAAGTGAATTCACGGATCCTGAGGAACGTGCTCGTGTAGAAAAGGTGGTGAATGGCCTTGTCGAAGAATACCTCGAAAGCTACGCACGCGCAGGCGAGTACACGCCGAAAGTCAAAGCCACGGGAAAAGATAAGTCCAAAGGTTGACTGGTTCCCTGAGGAATTAGAGGCATTCAAGCCACCTGAAAGATATACCGTTTCGGAATGGGCGGATAGGTACAGGGTACTGACTAATATATCTGCTGAACCTGGACGATGGCGTACAGCGCGGACACCTTATCTCAAGGAGCCTATGGACAAATTTACGGACCCTCTTATTGAAAGCATCTCGTTATGTTTCGGGGCGCAGATTGGTAAGACGGAAGCTGAGCTTAATATGATTGGATATGCGTTACATCAAACTGTATCTCCAACCATGATGGTTTATCCGACGGATACTATCGCGAAATTCGCTAGTGATAAACGTGTACAGCCAATGATTAGGAGCGTAGAGCCGCTTGCGGATATGTATGACGAAAGCAGTAAGCTACTAGAGTTAGACTTCGTTAACGGGAATTACATGGTGCTCGTAGGAGCGAACTCACCAAGTAGCTTGTCAAGTCGGTCAATTAAGTACTTATTCTTCGATGAGATTGATAAGTACCCAGCTTTCTCCGGTAAGGAAGCGAATCCGATTAAGCTGGCTGAGGAACGTACCAAGACATTCGTTGATAAGAAGATTGTAAGGGTGTCAACTCCTACGATTGAAAGTGGCAATATTTGGCAATCCTATATGGGCGCGAATGAACGTAAGCAGTATTACGTGCCATGTCCGCATTGCGGGGTGTCGCAGACCCTCAAATTCAAACAGATAAAATGGCCGGAAGAACACCATGGCAATGCGGATATGATACGTGATACCGCATATTATGAGTGCGAACATTGTAAGCACCGTATTGATGATAAGCATAAGATGGATATGCTCCGGCAAGGTGAATGGCGGGCGGTGAATGAATCGCAAGTTCGAGTCGTCCGGTCGGTTGCCTATCAGCTATCATCTCTATATTCTCCATGGGTCACCTTCGGGGATGTAGCGTATGAGTTTGTCAAATCGAAAGATACGCCAAGTGAGTTAATGAATTTCATAAACTCTTGGCTAGCGGAACCGTGGAAGTCCGCTAAAACTAAAAGCACGCAGAACCTCGTGTTTACGCAATCGGAAGTTCCTCGAGGTATTGTGCCTCAGCATGCACCACTACTTATTGCATCTGTCGATGTGCAGCAAGATCATTTCTGGTGGGAGGTTAGAGCCTATGCTCATGGTGTATCGAGTTATTTAGTTGATTATGGTCAAGCAAGTAGTTGGTCAGACTTAACCGAGATACTCATTGATAGAGAATATCCATCAGAGTATGGTGAAGCACGTAAGATTATGAGGGCCGGTATCGATAGTGGCTACCGAACAGATGAAGTTTATCAGTACTGTGCGCAGTACCCAGAAGTATGCGTGCCAGTTAAAGGCGATTCATCACACAGTCCTCTAGCTCCGCCATATAAGATGAGCAGCATCGAGAAAGGCGTCATCGGCGGTATGAAGCTGTACGTAGTGAATACCGATTACTGGAAGGACTTTATATTTGCACGTATGGTACGTCCGGCTAATGAGCCTGGCACAATCCATTTATTTAAGGATTGCCCAGAGGAATATTCGGAGCACCTCCGGTCGGAGGAAAAGCAAGAAATCCGAAATGTAAAGACCGGAGCAGTTACAGTGCAATGGAAACCATTAACCAGTCATCCAACAAATCACTTGTTGGATACGTGTGTATACAACGCCATGGTGGCGGACTCGGTAGGTGTTAAATACTTACCCGAATATAACCTGGATACCGATGAGGAGGACGAAGATACGGATGACGAAGACTTTAATGCAGATAGCCGAGGTTGGTTTAGTTAAGAAGGAGGTGAGACCATGAGCGCAAGAGAAGACTTGGAGCGTATTCGAACGATAATCGAGGAAATTGAGACGAATGGATACGCTGAGATGTCTGTAGGTGGTAAGCGATTTAAGACGCATGACCTGCCGACATTATACGCCCGTGAACGTGAGTTAATGTCTCGCGTTGATGATGAGGAAGGTAATAGCACGACATCCTACGTGTCATGGGAGCGACGATGAACATACTCGATAAGGTAATAGCATATTTCAATCCAGAACGAGCTGCCCGTAGAGCATATTTCCGTAGTTCGCTTGAACGTGGATATGATGCGGCGTCAACAGACCGATTGAGTGGCGACTGGATGCCAGTATTTGGTACAGCTGAACAAGTAGCATCAGGCCAACGTGATTTGATCCGAGGTCGTGCCCGTGCAGCAGAACTTAATAGTGATCTTGCTGAAAGTGTTGTATTGACATTACTACGGAATGTAGTAGGTACGGGAATAAAGCCACAGTGCAAAATCAAGACCAAAGCAGGAAAGCTAAATGAAAGACTCAACAAGAAAATTGAGGATGCTTGGTCTGATTGGGTGGATAAGGAGAATGCGGATATCCGAGGAATATCTACGTTCTATGAATTGCAAGAAATGGCTCTACGTCGAATGGTCTATGACGGGGAAATCCTAGTCAATATGACCTCCGAAGGTACAGATATACCGCTATCATTACAGCTTATCGAGGGCGAGAATATCGGAGCCGTATCGGTAAGCGAGAACGGTAACAATATTGTTAATGGTGTGGAAGTTAATAAATATGGAAGACCAATAGCATATCACGTATTCCAGACAGACCCGTTAGGGATACGGTCGTTTAACGAGGCACGATTACCAAGTAATAGGGCGTTCTTATTACATAAACCGCGTAGACCTAGTGAACTGCGCGGAGTTAGCATGTTAGCCCTCGTATTAAAGCGCATTCACGATGTAGATGAATATATGGATGCCGACCTCATAGCGGCTCGTGTGGCAGCATGTTTCGGTGCATTTGTAACAAGTAATACTGGGAACGCTCCTATAATTTCTAACAAAACGGACGGCAAAGGTAAGAAAGTTCGTTCAATGGCACCAGGAATTATCCAACATCTACGTGCAGGTGAATCTATATCGTTTGCGGAGCCTAAGCGAAATGCAGGAACCGCATCAGAATATTCGGCGACCCAAACGAGACGCATAGCGTCGGGCATGGGTTTAAGCGCGGACATAGTGACGCGCAATATTAGTGGTAACTTCTCCGCAGCTCGGCAGAATATGCTGGAGGACCAGCAATCATTCAAGCAGATGCAGCGTTTTATAATTGAGCATTTTTGTATGCCTGTATGGCGCGCCTTTATTGAAGCGTGCTACCTGAAGGGAATTATCCCGGCCAATGACTATGCAGCGAACCCAAAACTTTATAAGAAAGTAGCATGGCTAGCTCCAGGTTGGTCTTGGATTGACCCTGTTAAGGAAGTTAATGCTAACAAAGAAGCGATTAAGGCAGGACTCACAACGCTCGAGGATGTATGTAGTGCATCAGGTAAGGACTGGGAAGAAGTATTAGAACAGCGGAAGCTGGAACAAGACCGCATTAAGGAATTGGGTGTTGCCCTTGATATGAATGGGGACATAACGAATCTAGCGGATGATAACACCACTGATATGAAAGGAGATGATAGCTAGTGGGGAAATCTGCAAAGCAGCTCTTAGGTAAATATGCCCGAGAGGCGCAAATTACAAACATCGAAGTGAACGAAGACCGTACCGTCGAATTGTCCTTCTCCTCTGAAGAACCATATGAAAGATGGTTCGGAACAGAGATATTGTGCCATGACGAAGGCTGCATTAACTTAGACCGATTCAATAACGGTTTAGGCACATTGTTATTCAACCATGACCGCAGCGCAGTTGTTGGTCACATCGATAAAGTTTGGATTGAAGATAATCGTGGCAAGGCGATTGTTCGATTCGATGAAGATGATGAATCTGAAAAGATTTATCAAAAAGTGTTAAAAGGCACATTACAAGGTGTGAGTGTCGGATATGACATAAGTCGATATGAGGAATTAATCGATTCCGATTCTAAAAGTTCCAACGGTCGATTTACTGGTCCGGGTTATGTAATCACAGACTGGGAACCGTTGGAAATTAGTATTGTGTCCGTCCCTGCAGATCCAAGTGTAGGGGTAGGCAGAAGTGTAGATGATAATGAGGAGGAACCTATGAAAGGTGATGCAAAAGCAAAAGGCACTGAGCAAAACGTGCCACAAGTAGTACCGGAAGTACCAGAGTCCGGAGTTAAAGGTTTTAATGCGGATGACGCTAAAAAATTGATTGCGGCAGAACGTGAACGTGTATCCACAATCACAAGTCTATGCCGTGATTTCGAAGTTGATGGTGTAGATGATTTCATCAAATCCGGCAAATCTGTTGCCGAAGTTCGTGAGGTAGTAATGGACGTATTGCGTGAACGCAATAAGCCAGTAATCACTAAAGTTGGCGAAGTAGATTCTGATAAGTTCCGCATGGCTATGCAGGACGCTTTGATGATGTCTGCGGGCATCCCAGTTGCAAATCCTGCACCAGGTGCAAATGAACTTCGTTCTATGTCCTTGATGGAATTAGCTCGTGAGTCTTTGGTTCGGGAAGGCTTAACCGCTAACTATGCTGACCGATTGGAATTAGCACGTGAAGCGATTAACTCCACATCCACATTCCCAATTGCTTTGTCTAACGTAGCAAATAAATCCTTGGTACAAGGTTATGAAACCGCACCGGCTACATTCGATACCTGGACCGGCAAAGGTAGTAACCGTGATTTTAAACCGGCAAAACGTATTTTACTTTCTGAAACAGCTGAATTGAAGTTAGTTCCTGAAGGTGGACAATTTAAGGATTCTAAGTTGGAAGAAGCTGGTAACGACGTTCGTGTATTAACATACGGTCGTACGTTCAGCTTAACACGACAAGCTATCATCAATGATGATTTGGGTGTGTTCAAAGATATCGCTTCCAAATTTGGCCGTTCTGCAAAGGATACCATCAACAGCATGGTGTACGGGTTGCTAACAGGTAATACTGTATTGAGTGACGGTAAAGCACTATTCGGTACTAACAGAGGCAACTTGGCGGCTGCTGGTGCTGAATTAAGTGTTGCATCTTTATCTGCGGGTGTAGCGGCAATGCGTCGTCAAAAGCATATTGGTGAACATCGCAATTTGAACATCGCACCTACATATTTGATTATTCCACCAGAACTCGAAGCATTAGCTTATCAATTGGTTAAATCTACTGTAGACCCTGCTCGTAGTAATGATACAGTTAACCCATTTGGCGGTCGATTCACTATCATTGTAGATGCGGCATTAACGGATCCACACGCATGGTATTTAGCAGCTCGTCCTACAGATGTTCAAACTATCGAAGTAACGTACTTGAACGGTGTTGAAACGCCTCGATTGGAAACACAAACAGGCTTTAAAGTTGACGGCATCGAGTACAAAGTAGCAATGGACTGCAACGCAACTGCGCTCGACTTCCGCGGTTTGTATAAAAACCCTGGTAAATAATTAGTAATTGATTTAGGAGGTAATTAGATATGGCACAATTCATTCAAGAATTAGATCGCATTGATTTTAAAAATACAGCATCCGATATGATTGCCGTAGGGGATATTGTCCCTATCGGCAAAATGCATGGTGTTGCAATTACAGATATCGCGCCTGGTGCAATCGGTGCGGTTAAGGTCACAGGATGTTTTACAGTTGATGCAGTTGTGACAGATGCATTTGCAGTAGGTGATGTTGTGTATTTTGATAAAACGCAAAAGCGTGCAACTAAAACAGACACAAATCCAGTATTGGGCATTGCCATTTCTGCAAAATCTGCAAGCGCTAAGACCGTTGATGTAGCTCTTTGGCCTAATGTAGAAAAGTAATGTAAGGGCGGGCGTATGCCCGCCTACTCCATAGGAGGTAATGCACTATGAAATTAGAATATAAGCCTAATGCACTGCTTTCTGTATTTGGTGAACGGATTACCTACAAAGGCCAAGCTATCAAAGCTATCGTGGAGATTGGCGAATATGATGGCAAAGGTTCCGGATTTGTCGATAAAGCATTAGCCGATAAGGCTCAGATTTGGGTGCGCGCTAAGGATGTTCCCGAACCTCGACCAAAAGACGAAGTGTATATCAATGGTGAGAAATGGTATGTTGACCACGTATCAAACTTTGATGGCACGATGTATTGTTTGGAAGTTGTACATAACGTGAGGGCGGTGAGACCGTAATGAGTAATGAACCTATTACGATTACAGACACAGCCACGCCGTATCTAAATTTCAT
>ERZ773022.749-NODE-749-length-24383-cov-5.435959_pt1 | contig 24383 bp, 14 predicted proteins | sample MGYA00580839_ERZ773022 | MGnify/ENA primary metagenome ERZ773022 (study PRJEB29015, sample SAMEA2738020) | human oral metagenome | biome: human oral; feature: human-associated habitat; material: dental | place: China | collected 2044 ... | reverse complement strand
GCAGATGACGACAGCATCGGCGCCCGACTCTTTGGCGGCGGCAGCCGCTTCGTCCGTCGTCTTGAAGCCGTCGTTCAAAAGCACTTCAAAGGCTCCGACCTGCAGGAAGCTCGTCGAGAAATCGGCACGCGCCTTGTGCTGCGGAATGGGGCCCATATTCGCGAGGAAGATCTTCACGTTATCGCCGTCGTGGCTGTCCCTATACTCCTCGGTGATGCGGCGCAGAGCTTCATAGCGCTCGCTCCAGCGGTGCGCTCCAATTGCCGTGATCTTCTCAGCTGCCTCGCCCGTCTGCAGAGCCTCGCGAAGCTCCGCAATCGTCGCACCGGCCTTCGCCGCCTTGACAGCCGCTTCCGCTTTCTCGCCCTTGCCCGCATTCTTCAATGCTGCAAGGCATTCCTTCTTGAATGTCTCGTCCACATCAGCGAGATAGGCTTCGACATCCTTCTTGCGCTTTTCCAGAAGTTCCGCCACATCCTCTGTGCGCGGATCGAGCAGTTTCTCCGTCATATTCGGATACATATTGTTGCCGACGATGCGATCTCTGCGCAGTTCGAGCTTCTTGAAGCGATCTTCAAGCGTCTTTGCGACTTCCTCCTGCACATAGCCAACTTCGAGAGCCTTGACGATACCGCCCTTGCCCTCGATCGTCTGGAATTCTGCCCAAATCTTTTCCTGAATTTCTTTCGTCAGCGTCTCGACTGCCCAAGAGCCGCCCGCCGGATCAATCGGCTGCATGAGGCCGAATTCTTCCTGCAGCATGATCTGCACATTGCGCGCGATGCGGCGCGAGAACTCATCACCCTTGCGAATCGGCTCATCGAACGGAGCGTTCTCAAAGGAGTCAAGTCCGCCGACGACACCAGAGAAGATCTCCGTCGTGTTGCGCAGCATGTTGACGTAAGGATCGTAAACCGTCTTGAAAAACAGTGCGGGGCGTGCATGTACGTGGATGCGCTGCGCCTCTTCTCCGCCGCCGAACGCCTTGACGATCTGCGCCCAAATCGGGCGAACCGCACGAAGCTTCGCAATCTGCAGGAAGAAGTTCGCGCCCATCGAGAAGCCGAACATCATCTGCCCTGCCGCCTCGTCGACCGTAAGTCCGCGCTCCATGAGGGCACGCAAGTACGCGACGCCGACGGCGAGCGTCGAGGCGACTTCCTGCACATCGTTGGCGCCGCCGCGCGAAACGGCATCGCTGCGCACCATGATCGTCTTGAGATTCGGCGCATACTGCTTCGCCCAGAGAGCGGCCTCCGCCATCTCATCGTAGAGCTGGGGCAGCGAAGCGTAGTTCTCACCGCGCTGAATCAACTCGCCCAAGGGATCTGCTCCCACGAAGCCGCTGAGCTTCGCGAGGTCACCGCCGTCAGACTTGACGGACGCAGCGACGAGAGACAGCATCGGCAGGGACGACGCGCCCGCATAGATGTAGAGCGGATGCTGGTCGAGCTTCAAGCCGTTGAGCGTCGTGTGCATATCCTCAACCGTCGTAATATTGCAGCCTTCATCGCCGATTTTTTCAGCATCCTTGGCATCCTTGTTGAGGAGCGTTGCCGAATCGAGGCGGATGTTGTAGATGGTCGAACCCTTGTCCACTTCGCGGTGCAAGAGTTCGTTGTTCTCCTCGGGCAACGTCTCGTCGCACGACTGCGCGATGCCCCAAGGCTGTTCGATATAGCCGTTCGGACGCACACCGCGCAGGAAGTTGTCCATGCCGGGGAAGTCCGTCCTCGGCAGGATCTCATCCGTCATCTTGTGCGTGTACATCGGCTCGAAGGTGATGCCCTCATACGTTTTCGTGAACATCTTTTTCTCGAAGGGCGCCCCCTTCAAGAGTGCGACGCATGCCTCTTTCCACTCGTCATACGTCGGCGGCTCAAATTCGTCGAGCGGCACATCGGGGAAACTCGTTTGCTGTTCGGCCTTCTTCAAGATGGCCTGCAGGTCAAGATTCTCGTCCTGACCCTTTGTCTCATTGCTCATATTTCCACAGCCTCCCTTGAAATAATACGGAATACAACAAAAAGCCGCCCTGCAGTCGAGGGCGGCTTCATCATTTTCGTGAACAGGCTTGCAGGAAATCTCTTCTGCACATCATGTCCGTGCAAAGTGCATTTTCCAATAAAAAATCCGGTGCAAATCTGCGCCGGAGAGCCTGCCGTGAAACGACAAAATCCCCTACCCATCGCTCGCAGGTACCAGCGCAAATCGCGCTGACGGTGATGTCAAAACAGGCAGTTCTCCTGGCTCAGATTCATCGTCCGATCATGCCTTCCCAGAGATTTCTCCAGTGGCCTTTTATGAAGGACTCCTCTTACAGTGGCGGGACCGCTCCGGCTTCTACCGAATTCCCTATTAAGTCTTGCGACACCTGTCTCCAACAATATGTTGTTTTCATCTTTATATTAACTCTGTTTATTGGGGATTGTCAATACTCCCGAAGTCTTTTACAATAAAAATATGGTTTGATTCTGCATAGATTTTCTACGATTTTCTACGATTCTTCAAAATTGCACAAGGAGACACAGCATGATCAAAGTTCATGGATCCGTCATCATCGAGCAGGGCGTGACCTTCGCCATCGTCGTCGTCAAGCCCCACGTCACGCAGTACACGGCTCGCGCCGTATCGTTCCGCAATGAGATCGCCCCCTTCTTCCGCAACATGCCCATCATCCTGATGTCGCAGGACAAGGACGGCAATCCGCGCTACTATGGCAGAAAGGACATCGTCGATTTTCTAAAGACGGTCAAGGTCGAGCAGATTCCCTGGAAGACGTACCATATTTATTAAGAAACGCAATTGCCGCCAAAAAGCGCCCGCGAAGACACTTTTTGGCGGCAAGCCATCAGATCATATTCTTGATATAGGCGTCATAAAGCGCCTTGAGTTCCTCGATCTTGTCATACATCTCCACCTGCAGACCCGACGCCACAGCGTAATCGCCTTCGTGCAAGGCCTTGATGAGAAGCGTGAACAGAGATTTTTCGTCGATGCTGTCCTTCGCGAGATACGAGCGAATGCCGTTGATCTTGTTCCAGTTGTAGGAGTCCTGATCCGTCACGAAGGTCGCCTGCACTTCCTTTGCCTTGCGCACGATGTCGCGGTTCTCAGGAATGATGCGGCTGATGAGTTCCGTCTTCCAGCGCAGGAGAGCGCCCGCCTTGAACGCCTCGATGATCTGCGGACGCAGAGCGCCGCCCACCGTGATGGCGGCGACCTTCTCGGGATGATTCTCAAACCCCTGCATATTTTCCCAAACCGTCGCCGGCGGCGCACCGAAGAGGCGGTTTCTTTCCTTTTCGGTGTAATCCTCGAAGACGTCGACCTCGCTGCGATAAGCGCGATCCTTTTCAAGATAGAAGCCTTCCTGCCCCGCTTCCTTGGAAAGTTCTGCCAGAAGTTCCTCCGTCGTATGGTGAATCGAGGTCTTCACACCGTCAAGCACTGCAGAATAGACCGCAGCCAAAACAAGGTATATATTGGAATACGGATTGCAGGCGCGCAGTTCGAAGCGCGTCGCATAGGGATTCGCCAAATCGCGAATCAATCCTGCAAGTATCGTGCGGTTGCGCGACGGAATTTCCGGCGTATAGCCGAGCGACGTGACGATGCAGACGGGCGCTTCAAAGCCGGGCTTCAAGCGGTTGAGCGAATCGTTCGTCGCCGACACGAAGGGATTGATAACCTCATAATTCTTCAAGAGCCCCATGATCGCGCCATAACCGACGGCACTCAGGTAGTCCTTCGTCATATCCTGCGGCGTGAAGAGATTGTGCACCTTGCCGTCTTCCATGACGGCGGCGATGCAGAAATGCGTATGCTCGCCGTTGCCCGCAAGGCCGATCATCGGCTTCGCCTTGAAGTTCACCTCAAGACCGTTCTCACGGAAGACCTCGCGCACCATCGTGCGCACAATCAGTTCATTGTCCGCCGCCTGCAGGGCGTCAGAAAAGCGCCAGTCGATCTCGATCTGCTCGCACACATGCGTCATCTTGCCCGACTCGTCAATCTGCGCCTTGAGACCGCCGACCTCCTTGTGCCCCATCTCAACCTGCAGTCCGTAGCGATCGAGCAGCATGACCGCCTGCTCCAAAGCCGTGCGCACAGCGCCGTGCGTACGCTGCCAATACTGCTCCTGCATGACCTGAGAAGCCGAAAGTTCCTCCACATTCGTCTCTTCGAGAGGCGTCTTGACCCAGAACTCCAGCTCGGTCGCCGAAGTGAACTGGAAATCGACAATCTTCGAGCCGTCGATGTGCTCAAGCCCCGAAACGTGCGGATGCTCCTTGAACATCTGCAAGAGTTCCTTTTTCAAGTAGACCAGGGTATCCTTCAAGATGGCACGCGAATCGACGCGCTTGCCGTCATGGATGAGGAAGGACGGGATGCGCAGCGTGCCGATGGGCTTGCCCGTTTCCTCATCGAAATGCTCAAGATTATAATCGATGAACCAGTTCGCTTCCGGATCGATCGGCATGTCGACCTTCGCGTTGTTCAAGATGGCAATGCCCGTCAGCACGACCGAAGAACCGTCCGTCTGCACCGCCGTACCATTGTAGAAATCATCCATATCCTTGAGGAAGATGCGCATCGGTATCTTTTCATCGGTATCATTGCCTGCGAGATCGATGCCGACGAGAGAAACAAACTTTATCTCCGGATGCGCCTCCAAGAGACGAACGATTTCTTTCTTCGAGGAATTTGCTGGAATCACATACAACAAGTCTTCCATTTCAACCATCCTTTTCCTTTCGTGGGCAGACATTTCATTCGCTGCAACGACAGCGGCACAAAAAAACCGCACAGCAAAGCTTTCCCGTACATGCGCGGAAAACAAAGCTATACGGCAACGCTGCCAACATACTTATCCATGCGACTATCATAGCACCTCCTTCTCCTTCTGTCCAGCAAAATTCTGCCAAAAGCAGGAACTTTTTCCGCTGGCGTGGTATAATCGCTGAAAGACACCTCTCAAGGAAAGGCAGCATCCGCATGGCAAAAAAAGTTTTGCAAACCAGTCGATTCAAAATCTTCGGCATCGTGCAGGGCGTCGGATTTCGCCCCTTCGTCAGCCGCACGGCAAATGCGCTCGGCATCACGGGAGACGTCTGCAACAAAGGCTCCTATGTAGAAGTTCGTGCCCAAGGCACGAAGGACGCTCTGCAAGATTTTCGCAAGAAACTGGAAAAAGAGCCGCCCGAACGCGCAGTCATACTGAAAATCCTGCAAGATTCTATGGAAAAAGCCCCTTTGTTTCACGATTTCCAAATTATCGAAAGCGCCCATGAGAGCGGCGACGTATTTGTTTCACCCGACATCGCCGTCTGTCCCAGGTGTCAAACCGAACTTTTCGATAAAAGCGACCGCCGCTACCTCCATCCGTTCATCAACTGCACCTCTTGCGGTCCCAGGCTCACGATCCTCGACGCCATGCCCTACGACCGCGAGCGTACGAGCATGGGAGCGTTCCCCATGTGCCCGGCGTGCCGTTACGAATACACCCATGCCGAGACGCGCCGCTACGACGCGCAGCCCGTATGCTGCAACGACTGCGGACCGCACGTCTATCTCCTTGGCGGTGAAGAGCGCGACCATGCTGCAATCACACGCGCAAGGCATGTGCTGCAGGCGGGCGGCATTGTCGCCGTCAAGGGCATCGGCGGCTTTCACCTCGCTTGTGACGCAAGAAATGAGGCGGCCGTGCAGCGGCTGCGCGAGCGCAAAAGCCGCCCGCAGAAGCCCTTCGCCGTCATGCTGCGCGGCCTCGACGCCGTGCGGCGCGAGTGCCGCCTCAGCGACGCACAGAAAGCGCACCTCGACAATCACCAAAAGCCCATCGTACTGCTGGAAAAAAGCGGCAGCGGAAAAATCGCTGCGAGCGTCGCACCCGCAATGCCCTCCCTCGGCGTCATGCTGCCCTACACGCCGCTGCACCTTCTGCTCTTTTCCTTGCCCGACGAACTCGCTGATTTCACAGATTGCCTCGTCATGACGAGCGGCAACCCTTCGGGAGCGCCGATCTGCCGTACGGACGAGGACGCACTCGACGCGCTTTCTTCCATCGCCGACCTCATCCTCTCGCACGACCGCGAGATTCGTCTGCGCGCCGATGACAGCATCATGGATTTCTACGAAGGTGCGCCTTATATGATTCGACGCAGCCGCGGCTACGCACCGCTTCCCTTGATGCTCTCTGCCGATTTCCAAGGCTCGGTTCTCGGCATTGGCGGCGAACTCAAGAACACTTTCTGCCTTGCCAAGAATTCGCTCTTCTACCCCTCGCCCTATCTCGGCGATATGAGCGATCTGCGCACCCTCCGAGCTCTGCGCCAAGCCCTGCCGCGCATGGAGCGTCTGCTCGCCATCACTCCCGTCGCCGTCGCCGCCGACCTTCATCCGCGCTACGAAACGAGCCGCTTCGCCGAAACCTTGGGACTTCCCATCTTCAAGGTGCAGCACCACCACGCGCATGTGCTCTCCGTCATGGCGGAGAACGATCACCTCTCCCCCGTCATCGGCGTGAGTTTCGACGGCACAGGCTACGGTACGGACGGAACGATCTGGGGCGGCGAAATCATGCTCGCTACAACGCGTGATTTTCAAAGGCTCGCCTCCCTTGCGCCCTTCTTCCATGCAGGCGGCGACCTCGCCGCGCGAGAAGGCTGGCGTCTTGCCGTTTCCTTGCTCCATCTTTACTGCGGCAGGGAGAATGCCCTCCTCCACAGCAAAAAGCTCGGCCTTGCGACAGAAAAAGAAGCTGCCTCCGTCATCTTCCAACTGGAGAATGGCTTGCATACGACGATTTCGACGAGCGCGGGGCGGCTCTTCGATGCCATCAGCGCCTTGCTCGGCATCCGCCGCATCTCCACCTATGAGGGGGAAGCCGCCGTATACCTGCAATTCGCAGCTGAGACCGCCGAAAAGGCTGGAAAGTCTGCACAAGCGGACGCGCTGCTCGCACGCTGGAAAGCGGACGGCACGCTCCAAGCGCCGCCGGCAGAAAGCGCCATTACGATTACGGACGGTCGCTTCCTGCTGACCTCAAACGATTTATTCTGCCATCTGCTGCAATATCGCCTGCAAAATGTGTCAAGCGACCTCCTAGCACTCGCTTTTCATCGCGGACTTGCCGCCGCCATCCGCGACGCTTGCAAAAACGCGCGTGAAATGACAGGCTGCAGCACGGCGGCACTGACAGGCGGCGTATTTCAAAACACCCTGCTGCTGCGCCTGACACAAAACGCCTTGGAAAAAGACGGGTTTCATGTCCTGCATCACAGCATCATCCCGCCGAATGACGGCGGCATCGCCGTCGGACAGGCGCTCTTCGCCATGCAGTGCCTGAAGGACAAATAGCGCAACTACGAATAGAAAGGAACTTTTCATGGGACTTAATGATACACCCTCGGGCGAACGCCTGCACATCGGCTTTTTTGGCCGCCGCAATGCCGGGAAATCCAGCCTCATCAATGCCATCACGGGACAGGACGTCGCCGTCGTCTCCCCCGAAAAGGGTACGACGACCGACCCTGTAACGAAAGCGATGGAACTTCTTCCGCTCGGCCCCGTCCTCCTCATTGACACGCCGGGCTTTGACGACACGGGCGCCCTGGGCGAACTCAGAGTCAAGAGGACGCGCCGCATCTTGAACAAGACGGATATCGCCGTTCTCGTCCTCGATGCCGCTGAAGGCATGACAGCGGTCGACGAAGAACTGATGCAGATTTTTCGCGAGAAGGACATCCCCCATCTCATTGTCTGCAACAAATGCGAGGACGAAAAGCATCCTTCCTCTGCCGGCAAGGAAAGCATCCTCCATGTCAGCGCTATGAAGAACCTCGGCATAAACGAGCTGAAAGAACGTTTGAGCCAGATTACGCCGCAAGAAAAACCCCGTGCTTTCGTGCGCGACCTGCTTTCTTCGCACGCCCTCGTCTTGCTCATCACGCCCATGGACAAGGCGGCGCCGAAAGGCCGGCTCATCCTGCCGCAGCAGCAAGCGATTCGGGATATCTTGGAAGCAGGCGCTCTTCCTCTCGTCTGTCAGGAGACGGAGATTTCTGTTGCACTTGACAGCCTGAAGAACGCGCCCGATCTCGTTATCTGCGACAGTCAGATCTTCAAAAAAGCGGCTTCTTTCATACCCGAGTCCATCCCTCTGACCTCCTTCTCCATCCTTATGGCGCGTTACAAAGGCTTTCTTTCTGAGGCCGTAAACGGCATCGCCGCTCTCCCTCGCCTTGCGGACGGCGATACCGTACTCATTTCCGAAGGCTGCACGCATCACCGTCAATGCAACGACATCGGCACGGTCAAGATTCCGCATTGGCTCACCGAGCACACAAAGAAGAAGCTGCTTTTTGAAACCTCAAGCGGCCAGACCTTCCCGGAGGATCTGCAGAAGTATCAGCTCATCATCCATTGCGGCGGCTGTATGCTCAATCAGCGCGAGATGCTCTACCGCATGAAATGTGCCAAGGATCAGGGCGTGCCCATGACGAACTACGGCACGCTCATCGCTCATCTGCACGGCATCCTGCAGCGCAGTTTGGGACTTTTCCCGCATCTTGCAAAAAGATTATAGGTTAGGACTTTTCTATTAACTTTTAAAAACCATATACTTTTCTTTACTTCCCTTATAATTTACCTAATATTTTTGCAGGGATTTCTCTTTTTATCTAGAAAGAATAGCAGAAAAGCATTTTCAGGAGAAGGCTTATCCGTCCTTTGACCTAAGTACAACTACAAGGGGCAAAACAGAGTACGAAGCCATACCCCAACTTTGAGGAGGAATATTTCATGGCTCTGCCAGAAACCATTAAGACAAATGAAGACATCATCAACGCCTTCAAGGCCGTGCTCCCCTATCTGAATGAAGTGGTGGAAGCCGATATCGCCTCTGTTCTCTCAGACGGAACGAAATGCCTTGCCTTTGTACCCGCCAAGAGTTTTTCCATCCCGCTGAACGTAGGCGACTCCATGCTCGAACATCTGGCAATTCAGGACGCAATGCGTACCAAGCGCCCATCGATCGTCGAGCTGCCCGCCTCCGTTGCCGGCGTCGCGCTTCGCACTGCCGGAGCGCCGATCTTCGGCATAAACGGCGAGGTGATCGGCGCCATCGCTGCCGGCTTCCGTCCGAGCGCCACAGAGACCGTACTTGAGAACATCGAGCGCATATCATCTGCCGTACAGACGATTCACGCTTCCGTTCAGCAGGTCGCGGAAAGTGCCAACGAACTTGCAAAATCCGGGCAGGAATCCGTTTCTCAAGCCGCTATCCTGCAGGAACGCAATGCGGAAACGATCAAGGTCATCGACTTTATCAACGGCATCGCCCAGCAGACGAACCTCCTCGGTCTCAATGCCGCCATCGAAGCGGCGCGTGCAGGCGAGCAGGGAAAAGGCTTCGCCGTCGTCGCCGAAGAGGTGCGGAAGATGGCAGAGCAGTCGCGCACGGCCACGGAAAAGATTCAAGCGACTCTTTCCGAGATGAACAAGGCTGTCATGGAAATCTCCAAATCCATCGAATCGACCGGCGCCATCAGCGAGGAGCAGGCCGCCTCAACCGAAGAAATCACGGCGAGCCTTGCAGGGGCGCGCGACATCATCGAAGATCTCAAGCGCTTCGTCAAAGAACTGAAATAAACGACACGCACAAACATCCGTTTCATGGACATTGTGCGCCGCTTTTAATGAAAGAATCCCCGTTTCATGCAAGAAACGACTGATATGGAGGAGGAACACCCCTATGGCACTGCCAGAAAATATCCAGACGAACGAACAGCTCATCGACGCCTTCAAACTCGTACTGCCCTATCTGAATCCCATCCTGCCGGACGATACGCGGCTCGTCATATCGTCGCCCGAAGCCATTCTCGACGTCGCACCTGCAAAACACTTGCAGATCAAGAGCTCTCCCGGAGATTCGGTGCGCAGCGTCGCCGTCGTACAACAGGCGTTCAACGAGCGACGCACGACATCTTCGGCGCTCGATTCCAGCGTCTACGGCGTGCCGATTCATGTCACGGTCGCACCTGTCACGGGACCGAACGGCGATGTTCCCATCGTCATTTCTTCCAGCTACGAAATCAGTGATACGTTGAACAAAATTGCCGAAAACATCGACCGCATCGCCAATGCAACGGAAACCGTATATCAGTCCATCGAGCAAGTCGCCAACAGTGCAGGCGAGCTTGCCCGCACGGGGCAGGAATCCGTTTCGCAGGCAGGCACGCTGCAGGAGCGAAACGCAGAGACCATCAAGGTCATCGACTTCATCAACGAAATCGCCCAGCAAACGAATCTCTTGGGTCTCAACGCCGCCATCGAGGCCGCGCGCGCCGGCGAGCAAGGCAGAGGCTTCGCCGTCGTCGCTGAAGAGGTCAGAAAACTTGCTGAGCAGTCCCGCACAGCCACAGAGAAAATTCAAGAAACCCTTTCCGAGATGAATAAATCCGTCGCGGAAATCTCCAAATCCATCGAATCAACGGGAGCCATCAGCGAAGAACAGGCTGCTTCCACGCAGGAAATCACAGCCAACCTCTCGCGCGTGCGTGACATCATCACAGAACTGCAGAACTTCGTCAACGGGCTGCAGAAATAAACATTAATAAAAATCCGTGCAAGGGGATTCTCACCTCAATGATTGCGCGTTTCTCATTAAAGAAGCCTCATCCCCGCTAATATAAGGGATGAGGCTTCTCTTACTTAAATTCGACAAATTCTTGACCAGTATTTCATCAGTAACTAGTAGTTGTTCACAAGCCCAGTAATATAAGGAATTCATTGATATTTTATGTCTTGCGATGTTTACTGTTTTTGTTCATGTCTTGAACTGTTTGCAGACAAAATGCAGACAAGATGTAGACTTATTTTTCGTGCACTCTCTGCCGATGCGCCCGTATCTTCAGCGCATTTTCGGATGGATTCCCCGTCATGTACTCGCCCTTTGAATACGGAAGGTAATTATTCAATACCTTCTCTGATATGCCGAGAGAGTAGGCGACTTCTGACAGACTTTTCCCATATTTGAGCAAGACCATCGCTTGAGATGTCCGTTCATACTCTATTTCATTTTCTGTGATTAATATTTTCCTTACCTTATTCTCGGAAATTTCCAGAGTTGCAGCTACTGCTTTTAGACTACCGAGACGACGATATTCTTTAATCACATCTTGTGCAATTTCTGACAGACATTTCTTTTTACTCATCACATTACCCCCTCATAAAAAACAAGGGAAGGCTTTTTAGGCCTCCCCCTGTTTTTGTTGGTGCCTTCACTTTTTCAAGGCTTCAGCTACCATTTTCTTTTTCAACCCACGCCCCATGGGAGGCGACTTAACTTGACCAAACACAAATTTCAACCCACTCACTCTTGCGAGCAAGACATCTTACATGTTTATTATATTTCAACCCACGCGGCATGTCAACCCCTTATGCAAAAAATCAGGCTCCGAAGCCGCAGCCTCGGGGCCTGAAAAACGCCTATACCTTACACATACATGCGATCCACATTGTACGCCGCTGCAGCTTCATGCTCGATCTTGCAACCGCGTGCATCGGCATATCCCTGCACAAATACCGCCAAGTCTGCCTCTGCGAGCATCATGAGAGACTTGCCCAGATAAGCGAGGCCGACATTTTTCCAATCGGTCTCATGAAACTCATCCGGGATAAAGCTCTTGATCTCCTGCACATCTTCACCCGGAAACTTCGCCGTCACCTGAGCCAAGATTGCTTCGCGTTCCGCACGGATTTCTTCATCCGCACGTCCACGCATCGGCTGTGAAATAAAAATCTTCTTCATTTTTACACCTCCGCATTCCCCGGCTCACCTGCCGGCTCTGCCGCGCTCTTGCCCTGCGCCTCCATCGACTTTTTGAGAATCAGCTTTACCGTCCACATCGCAACGCGCAGCAGACCGGGCAGCACGATCCCCTCGCCCCAGCGTACCCAGGCGCGCTCATCGCCCATGGAATCCTCTTCCAGCTTAGCGGAATACCCTTCCACCGCCGCCTCCATGACCGGCAGACCTTCGGCGATGACCGCCGCCGTCACGCGCTGCTTTGCCTCCTCCGACATTGCAGCCTTCTTCAGCTCCTCCACGATCGCATCACGCGTATCCGTCCACTTGCTCATGATTGTTTGCTCCTTTCAAAGTCCAACCCCCGAAACTTTCAACTTTGCGGGGGAATATGTAAAACATACTTATAAAACTTGCAACAAAACTTCAAAAAAAATAACCACAGTATCGTTATTGTGGTTATTCAATTTGCCAAATCGTTATCCAGCAAAAACGCGTACCAAAGCGCCATGACCGCCCGCGGGCACACCGTCACGCCCCGGCGCGCGTCCCACAGGACGGCGATGCGCCGCCCGTTCTTCTCCGCGCGAAACAGCTCGCCATCTTCGGGCGGCAGTATATGCCATCCCTCGAACGGGCTTTCCAGCCATCGGGAGAAAGCGTCCATAGCGTCCAGTCGCACCAGATTCACCCACTCCGTCTGCTCCGGCGGCTCACGCACCTTGCTCTTTCGCCGCGTCTTCATTCCCAGCCATGCTCCGCGTACCAGGCGGCCTTGCCGATGATGGTGTCGAGCATATCGTAGAGATTCGCGCCCGGGCAATCCGTTGCCATGAGGTCACGATGTCCGACGATATGCTCGCGGTCAATCGACAGGCCATAGTCCGTCGCGTACTTTGCGAGCAGCATGGCCGTCGACTCGACCTGCGCCTCCGTCGGCATCGTCTCTTCAAAGTTGCCGCTCAGGTGGATGCCGATCGTATGGCTGTTCTCGCCATAAGCGTGTGCCCCGACCGTCCAATGCGGACGACCGACCTCGATGTCGCCGTTCTTGCGGACGACGAAGTGATAGCCGATGCACGTCCAGCCCTGCGCCTGATGGCTCGCATTGATCTGCCGTGCGGACAAGTCGTCGTCCTGAGGGTTGCCCGTATGGTGGATGACGAACATATCAGTCGTGTCCCGCGTTTCCAGTCGGTTGTAGTCATAGGTCAGGCCTAAGTCGTGCATGTAAAGCTCTGCCATTTTTCTTCACCCTTTCCGATTTTCACCCTTCATCTCGGGCGGCTGCATCTCCCAAAGAGAGCGTTCCATCCGTGCCCGTTCTTCATCATAGAAATGATGCCTGCTCGCCTCTGCCATGAAGCGGTAGAACGCGTCATAAAGCTTCATCCAGTCGAGGCAGGTCATTTCGTCTCACTCTCCTTGTCCCTTGCACGCGATTCTTTCTCGTTTTTGAGCTGCGTCAAAAGCCCCTTGAGTTTTTCAGGTACGGGCACGCCGGAGTTTGCAGCGTTCTCGATGATTGACAAGCCCTCATTGCCGATAAAGAACCACACGACCAAGCTTCTTGCCGCATCCGTACCGACGAGTACCGAAACCGAATGCCCCAAGGCGACAACGGCGAGCACGATGACCTTCTTGCAAATCCCTCGAAAACCGCGTCGGCTGCTAGGCCTCATGTTCGGGTTGATAATCGCGGCCAACACCCCTGTTACATAATCCAATGCCATGAGCACCAAGAGTGCCTCCATTGCATCATCCCATCCACAAAGATACGTGATACAGGTTCCAGCGACTGGCACAATCGTTCCCGTCTCGATTTCCATATTCGTTGGTACCATCCCCTTCAATGTTTCTAGCATATGGCATCCATCCTTTCATGAGTGAGAGTTTTCATGCCTTGCTTACAAAGGCACAGGGACTGCGAATGGAGTGCATAAGTACCACCTCCAAAAATGAGCACAAGAAAAGCGCCTTGCCAAAACCGCAAAGCGCTTTCTTTATTTCCAACCTCGCAAAGCCTCGCAAATCTTGCAAGCCTTCCAATCCAACAAAAATCTCGCAAAAGCCGCCGAACCTCGCAAAAGTCTTGCAAAGCCTCGCAAAAACCTGTCAGCTTTGTGAGTCTCACATGCCCTCGTCTTCCTCGTCGATCGTGTCAAAGAGCGTCTCCTTCTTTGGCTTCTCATCCTTCTTCTTGCGACTTGTCCGACGCTTGTTCTTCTTGTCGCTCTCGACCTTCGGGCGGCCGTCCTTGGCGCGTTCCGTCGCGCTCCGCTCCTGCTGGATGCGGGCTTCCTCGATTGCCTTGTCCTTGATGCCGAGCGCATTGATGCGCTGGCGGTTCGCCTCGCTCGGGTCATCGAGGTAATCCATAATCGCTTCCTGCTTCGCGTGTGTCTCCGCGTCCTTGCGATCGAACTCGTAGCTCGTGATGAACGAGTTATTGCTCTCATCGACCGAGCGGAAGCCCATCGCATGGACGATGCGGTCATACGTCGTCTCATAACGACTCTTGACGCGGTGGCGCGTCGTGCGCGATACGCCGACCATTGCCTGCGCCATATTGCCGAGCGCAGGCGAGAACGCCTTCAATGCCTCTATGGGATTGCCATTGTGGATCTGGTTCGCCATATTGACCGCCGTGCTCGTCATAGGCCCACCGAGCTGCATCCCCAATACATCGAGGACGCTCTCCGGCTTCTGCGCTCCGAAGAACTCACCGCTGAACGCCCCGCTGATGCCGACGCGCTTCGAGACGTCAATGCCGAAGGTAGATGCGAGCATGCCGTAAATAGAGGCGTTGACGATGGCCTTCTTCACAGGGTCTTTCCCCGCCCAGCGCAGAGCCTCTGCTGTAATCTCGTCGCCGATGTCCTTGTCGTTTCCTGTGGCAAGCTGGAAGAGGAACGAGAAAATCTGGTTGAATATCGCCCCAAAGGGAATCGTCCCAGGAATACCGCACATCAATACATACGGCAGCAGGAAGCGAACCTTCTGCCCTCGCGTTCCGTTTTTCAAAATGTTGTACATGAACTCCATCTGCATGATGGGGTACTTCTGAAATTGGAACATCTGTTGCGTGACGACCGAACCCGCACGAATCATCAACGGCGCATTCGCCGCCGAATAGTCGAAGTTCGCGTCATAGTTGATGTCTCTTGCGCGTTTTCCATGGCTTCCTCGTGCGTAAGCCCCAGCTTCTCTACACCCTGTTTGTACGCACCAAGAATAGATGTCTTGCGCATCAGCACATCGGCATACTGGAAAGGTAAGAGCGATAGCTCGCCGCCGCGCTTGATTGCGCCGTAGACGCTGCCAACTCTGCCGAAGCGACGCTGCGTGTAGCCGCCATTGTCTGCCGCCTGGTTGATTTCATCGAGCACGCCCGACTCTTCAAGAATTTTCATGTCTGCCGCCGTAGGCTTGAGGGCGCTCTTGAGTCCTTTTGCTGCATAGGCATAGTCGTTCATTGCTGCGCCGATATTGATGAACTGCGATGGATTGACAGCTGCCGAAGCAAAATTGCCAAGACCGAGCTTCGATATGGCGTTCCATGTCGAAAGCTCCCCGTTGACAGAAAGCGCCGCGCGGTCACCGTAAGCATCAGAAATCATCTTGCCGATGGGCGTCTTCATGATCAGCTCGCTCACAGACTTTTCCAATGGGCGCGGGTCGCCGTTGATATCCTTGATCAACCCTTTGACATATTTTGCCGTATCATCCTTCGGAGCAGCGTCAAAAGCGCCGAACCAGCGCTCATAGAGCGTGACTGCACGCGGCTTAAATTGCTCCATCGCGATGTAACGTGCCGACGTGTTGAGATAATGCGTGAGCACATACGTGATGTCCGTGTCAAAGCCCTTCGCGCCCGTGCGGTGCATGGCATTGCCGAAGAAGCGATGCCTTGCCCGTATCGTTGCACCTGCGCTGTCCCTGAGGAACGCATTGGCATCAGAGAGCGTCATCTGCGTCTCATCGGCGAGCTTTGCCGCCATCTGCTGGAAATCCACATCACCAATAACGACGCTGTTCTCTACGTTGAGGTCGAAGCCCTTCGGTCGCACGACATACTCCTTGTCGCTGTTCTTCCGCGCAATCTCGTTGCCGAGCCGGACGGCATCATTCATGCTGCGCCCGCTGCCAATGGTCGTCAGACGCACTTCGCCCGTCTTCGGGTCTTTGTGCTTTTCGTATACCATCCACTCGTGGAAGAAATGCGGCATATAGCCTGTGAGATTGCCCAAAGGCTTGATGCGCTCCACATAATCCACGCTGTAGTTGTCTACGCCATAGCTGTCGTTGAGCTTGTGGAAATGTGTGACGTTGATGTCCTTGTCTTGGAGAAGCGTGTCCAGCTCTTCTTTCGTCATGATCCTGTCCAACGTCTCGTACGTCTTGATGCCGCGCCATGTCAGGAGAACTTTGCCGCCTCCCTTTTCCTCTACACTCAAGACATCGCTGTCTTGAATCCAGTGGTTCTTCTTGAAGCCGGCGAGGTCATTCTTGGAGAGAGTTTTTGTGCGCGTCCTGACCTGCATCCTTGCGTCGTTGACGCGTTTGTACCACTCGCGCATCGTGCGGCGCACAAGCTGGTATGCTTTGATGACATTTGCGTTCGCGCCCATAGCCCGAAGCTCCTGCACGCCGTATTCCTTGCCTGCGGCGTCGCCTTCCAAGAGAATGGACGAGACAAGCTTGCGGTCGTTCTTGTTCTTCGTAAGTTCGCGGAACTCCTTGACCGTCTTCGCTCCCTCGTTTCTGAGATGCTCTTGCAAGCGCATGGCACGTGAGCCGAGGTCGTAGATCGCCTTGACGAAGGGATTTTTCTTTCTGAGTTGGCGCACAGATTTCAGCCAGTCCAGAATGTGGATGTTGTGAAAATCCTGCGGCATGTACGTCACGCGAATCTTGCCGCCGCCCAAATCCTCGGTCTTGAGGATGTTTTTCTCCGTGAGTGCCTTTTTCGCCATGAACTTGTCGAGCTTTGATGCAGCAATGACAAGCTGCTTTTCCTTGTTCGAGCGATGCACTTCAAGGTTCTCCGCCGCTTCTTCGCCGATCCGAAGTTTCACCAAGAGCTTGCGGAACATTCCCATAGAGCCGGGCTTGCTGCTGTCACGCGAGAATTTGACTGAGAAACGGATGTCGTCCTCGTTTGTATTGTACGCCCCGATGTTGTTCGTCGCCGACTTGACCTGGTTCGGCTTGAATGCCGTATACCAAGTCGCGCCGTCGCGACGGATGATCGCGCCGTCGTGCTTTTCGCTCTCCCTGTACGTCACGCCCTTTCTCGCAAACGCATCTTTCAAGATCTGCGTGAGTCTCGACTTCTTCACTTTTCCTGGCTGCATATCCCAGAAGAGGAGATTGTTGACGACGAAGGATGCGGGCGTGCCATCCTTGTCGAAGGGATGCTTCTTGAAAAATTCCAGAGCTTCCTTCTTCGCCGCGTCGATGTCCTCCCGTGTCGCCATCGCCTCGGGATCGCGCGGATTGCGGATATTGGCGAAAAGCTCCAAGACACGCCACTCTTCGTCTTTCAGCGTGTATGATGTGTCCTCTTTGTCGGCTGTGAGATAAATCCCTTTGCCGTACATGCCGTCCTCGGAAGGACGGAACTTCGTGAAGTCGGAGAGCGTCGCATGATACACGACCAGCGGTTCGCCGTTCTCGTCCACCACCTTGGAAGCGTTCGCCGCATCATGCTCCCAGTCGCCGAACCACGCTTTGAATGTGGGGGTTCGCACGACTTCATACTGCTCTTTCGTCAAGTTGCTCGGCTTGCCGTTCGGCGCAAGACGCGGCTCTTCCATGGGCAGCCCGTCGAATCCGACCATAGAAAAAGCACCCGTTTCGGGGTGCTTCTTCATATCTTCGTACAGTTGCTCAAAGTGTGCGCGTGCGCCTGATTTCTCGCCGCTTACGCTGCGGGATAGCCCAGCTCGTCTGCCATTGCTTCTGCTTTCGCCCTGTCCACCTGTGGGAAGAGTCGCAACGTCAGCTCGATGTATCGCGCCCTGTCCCTGCACTCCGACCACTCGTCGAACAGCCTCATTTCGGATTCTTTCGTCATTGTCGAAGTTCTCCGTTACACGTGCAAATGCATGATCTTTGCCTACGCCGCTGGATAGCCCGAGAGCGCTTCGTCCGCCGCGCTCTGCGCTTCTTCCAACGTTAGGTTCGGCATGATTTTCATTGCCAGTCGAATCCATTCGTCCTTGTCCGTCGTCCTGTCCCAAGCTTCTAGCAGCTTCTCTTCCGATTCGGGAATCATTGTCAAAGCACCTCCTCGCATATTCTATCATCACAGCATACCTATCCGCATACGCGGGATTCATCTTTTGCGCCTTGATGATATTGTATTGCGTCAGCATCTTCTTGATATAAGGCAGCCCGTCGCGTGCTGCGTCCCTTGCTACGGGGTCGCTCATCGCCGCGAAGTCTACATGCTCGCCAATCTCCTTGCGCACCCGCTCTTCAACCATCTTCATGATGCCGTCGTTGAGGTGCTTATCAAACACCGCCTTGCTTATCCTATCCTCAGTATCGCCCTGCCCCTCGCGATTGTCAAGCGAATATTTCGCCGACGGGAGCGGCGCGCCGTTCGCCAGTGTGATTCGGCGGCTGAACTCGTCGACACGGAATATCCTGCGCCCGCGCTCGTCCACCATGTCACGCGCAAGAGCCGCGAAGGCGTTGCGCATCGCCGTACTCTGCGCCGTCGTCAACCCCATCGCAGGCGTGTGGAAGAAGTCGCGGAATCTGTCCATGACCTCGCGAATCCAACCAACGAATCTCTCAGCGAGACTCTTGTTGCGCTTGCCGAGGTCTTTGAGGAACGGCACGCGCTTCTTCACGTCGGGCAGTGCGTCAGCCAGCATCTCCTCGATCACATCCGCATCCGAAAGGTCAAATGCACCAATCTCTTTGCGGTAGCCGTCGAGCTGCGCCTTCGTGAATGCGCCTGCCTTCTCCACATCCTCGATGATTTCCTTGAACAGCTCCTCGTTGTTCGCCTTCATCCAGTGCAGCGTCTCGTGCCAGAACGTCCAGCGAAGCGACGTCTCGCTCTCCGTATTGAGGAACGTCACGCCGTTCGACGCATGGAAGCCGTGCAGAGTCTTCGCGCCTTTGAAAAACACGACGGGCATTCCCATCGACTTGCCGAAGTCTGCAATGCCCTGCTGCCTCTTCGTCAGCTTCTCGGGCGCAATAAGCTCGACCTCTTTGAGAACCTTGGAGAGAGCTTCTTGGCGACGGGCAGAGAACTTCTCTTCCTGCAATTCATTTTTCAAACTTCCCTTGTCTTCTGCTTCTTTTGATGATATAGTAGAAGCAAGAGAAAGATTCCCTCCGGCGGTAGAACTCGCACCGTCGGGATTGGCAGCAGAGCGTGCGAAGTCTTCTGTTGCTGGGGAGTCTTTTTTGTTTGCGTATTTCTTGAAATTCGTCACAAGCCATGTCCGCTTCTGACCATCAAAGTCAAGGCGCACGGTAGCCATGTAATCATCCAGGCTGAAATACACACGATCCATGTATTTCTGCGACATCTTCCCACGTGCAATGACCGTCGGAATCATATCGACAGCTTGCTGTCCTTGCTTCGCCAAGATATGGGCGATTCCATAGCCTCCCGCAAATTTCTTCGCAGAGTCTCCCTCTTTTCCGTAGAGAAAATCAATTCCACCAATCTCTTTGCGGTACATGGCGTTCAGAACATTCCGCTTCGAGTTCAGAACTTGCCGAACGGCTCGTTCTCCCTTTTCAATGCTGCTGGTTTCATCATTTACACTTTTTCCCGCCGACAGCTTCTTCGCTACATCGCCTTGCAGAGCCTCGGCAATCCGCAGAAATTCCTTCTCACGCCCGGGATTCTCGAATGTCACTTCGCCGTCCTTTTCCGTCGCGCCATATTCAAGAGCCGCATCCTTGAGAGCAGGGGCTTCTTGGAAGAGCGTATCGAGGCTTTGTTGTCCAGGCGCCTCTTGCAAGTCTTCCTTTGCCGAGCGAATCACATCATGCAAAGGCAGCGGCTCGCCACCCTCCATCAAAGAAATCTCGTTGGGATTGCCCTGCGCTTCCACGATCTCGCCGACGCGGCGCACGAACTGCGCAATCCTCTTGCCGCTGCGACGGTTCTCATTGAGCACGCGCAAGACCTCGCGCACCTCGGGCGAATCCTCATATTCCGCAAACATTGCCTGCTGGTCGAGGTAATTCTCCACGCTCTGACCGATGCCGTGCAGATGGTTGTACCGCTTCACAGCATCGGCGATGGTCTCACCGAGCTTGTAGTTATGCGCCGTGCCGCGTGCCATTTTCTCGTTGGCTCGCGCGATGTATGGCGCGGAGATCGTCAGCCCGTTCGTGATATTTCTCGTGTCGTCGTTCGTGCTTTCCGACATGCGCGAGAGCAGGTCATCATCGCCGTACGCCTTCTGAAACAGTGCACGCTTGACACGCTGGATGCCGTCCGCATTGACCTGTCCTTTGGCATCCGTATAGGCATTAACGTCGTTCTTGCCCGCGACACGATAGAGTATGCCCGCAACGAAGTCGCGGTTCGCCACCGTCGTGAGGTCGCCTCGTTCGTTCTCCTCATATCGTGCCAGGTCTTCGAGCGTGATTTTTTCCGCATCCTGCTTTGCCTGCTCGCTTGCCCCCAGACGAGAGCCGCCTGCCGTTGAAGTCGTGACCGCCTTGACCTGCTCTGCGTTGAGACCTCCCGTGACCTCACGGACGAGCATGGGCGCCTTCATCCTTTGCACAGTCTCTGGCTTGAAGCCGAACTCTTCCGCGTGTTTGACGAGGAAGGCACGATATCTCTTGCCCGTCGAATCCCTGAATGTGTTGCCCAAAAGCGCACGCGTGATGGCGATCGCCCTGCCGTTGCCGTTCAACACCACGCCGTCGGCACGCACGACAGGTGCACCGAGGTTCACGCTGCGGCTTGCGGCGAGGTCTTCCGGGCGAAGACGCGAAGCCATCTCACGAATCTGCTGCTGCATGTTGGCGCGTTCACGGTCACGCGGCTGCAGCGACTTCGGATAGGCGGGATTCTTTGAGAAATCCTTCGCGCTGTTCGATGTCACGAGCGACAGAGCCTCCACGAGACGATAGCGTACGGGAATCTCCTCGCCGCTGTCCGTCACGATGTTCGCGTCCCTGCCTGTTGCACCCTTGAGCTTGGAAGCGGAAAAGTCCGCTTGAATCGGAGCAGACTTCGCCTGTACTGGATTTTCCTCAAACTCGCTGCTCGCCCCCTGCTCCTCGGCAATCATGCGTCCCATGACGGCTTCCACCTCGGGCGAAGCCTTGCCGCCTGTTCCCTTGAACGCCTGATAGATACGTTCGAGGAACTTCTTGAACTTCAAGAAAATGCGCTTCAAGACGCTCGTCGGAGCTTTGCCCGTCTCAAGGTAACGCTCGAAGCCGCGTGCGAAACGCTCTTGCTCCCACTCGCGCCTGAGCTTCTTGACCTCGACCACATCGCCGCGCTTCTTCGCCGCAAGAATCGCCTTCTCGCGCTCGGCAAACTCCTTCTGCCACGGCGTGTCCTCGTACTCCTTCGCCTGTCCTTCCTGCCACGTCGCCCAGTCTCTCACCGTTTCAAGGTCTTCGGCACTCGCCTCGTCGAGAGATGCAATGTCTTCCAAGTCCATGAGGAACATGTGCCCCATCTCGTGCAGGAACGTGGATTCGTCCGCCTGTTCGAAGAGTGATATGACACGCCTGCCGCTTGCCTGCGGCGTGATCGAACCCTTGCGCATATTGTTCATGCTTTGGTTAAACTTGTTAATGACCTCGATTGCTTTATCATCAAAGACAACGAAGCAGCGACCGTCTTGGCGCCCATTGTAGGTGATGCCCTTGATGCCGTGCCCGTTTAATGCAATGGAAGCTTCTTTATCACCACCCAAACGCATCGACAAAGAAGTATAGATTGCACTACCATCCTTGAAATCATAAAGAATCGTTCGGTAGTTATTAAGACGCTCTTCGTTGAGTTTCTTGTAATGTTCCGCTGCATCTCGTCCCAGCTCGAAATCTTTCCTAAAATCGGAATCCAAGGCTCGTTCTGAGGGGACGTCGTATATCTCTCTATTTTCTATGAGGCGTTCGGCTGCCGCCTGTCTCTTCTCAACCGCTGCATTTTCATCAAGCACAAGGTCATAGTCTTTGATCCTGTCCTCTGCCCTTCTTATACTTTTGGCAAGATGTTCCTTTCTATCGTTATCCTCGTCAATGAAAACCTCTTCCAGCTTCTTCTGTACGAACTTTGGCTGCTTGTCGAAGGGCTTCTGCTCATCAAGAAGCACATCATTCTCTGGGATCTCCACCTCAAACAACCTACCGGGCGTAAGTGGTTTTATATCATCTCCGTCTTCTTCCAATATCTTTATGGCTTCTCTCAGTTGTTCTGCATCAGGATGACTTGGATCGTCCTTCCAGCTTTCTAAATCCTCTTGAAAACTTTTTATAGCCGCATCAACGTCACCATAACTGTCGATTGCGTTCAAAGCTTGCGCAAACGGATCCGAATAATCCAGAAAACCAAGAGAATTCCCGTAATAGTCGACAACCGACCAACCGTCATTCGTCTTTTCGTATCGGTCTCCCATGAAGGAATAGCCCTCACCAGAGCCGCCAAGACGCGCCTTATACTCTTCCGAGACAGCCCTGTCTTGTGCAAAATACAGCCCCCATCCGTGTACCTGCGCCCCTTCACCTGTGCCAATAGCGCCGAGGTCGAACACATCAAAGTCATGCGGCGTGCCGTGCCATGCGCTCTGGTCGAAGCTTTCCTGCTCTACGGGAGCATACTGTCCTTCGTCACTATGAAGCCATGCAACATCTTGCAAGGAAACTCTTTTGGAATAAACTCTGCCGCTTCCGGCATAATCTTTCGCCTGCATCTGGCTCGGCGTGACAAATGTGCCTGGAACGATTGGATGACTGCTGTAGATTTCTACATATCCACGTCTGAGCGCTGTTCTCCCGTCGGCTTCCGTGAAATCAGGATATGCGAAAGAGTTTTCATCCACCTTTGTTTCAAAGGCCTCTTTCGCTGAAAGAATGTCTTTTGTTGAACGAACACCCGTATGAACGTCGTCGTTCATGGGGTTCGTGTCTTGAATAATATGGAGCTGCATTTTTTTGCGCTCGGCATCAGATAACGGCGTTTTCCGTTGCCCGAAGCCATTCGCGCTGCCGTCCACCTCTTTACCGTCCGCGTCCAGCCCGAATTTATCCTGCAGATAATCGAGCGCCGTATACGGCTTGCCCGTCGCCTTGCTGTACGCCTTGGCATAGATGTCCGCATGACGCGCGAAGAGCGTCGCGCCGACCTTCGCTGCTCGCACCACAGCCTTGTTCTTGCTCTTGGCGAGCTTGTCACGGACGATGCGATAGGCCTCTTTCGCCTCCTCGCTCGTGCCCGTAAGCGCTTCCTGCTCCTGCTTTGTCAAAGGGGCAGACTTCGCCTGTACAGATTTTTCCTTGCTTTTCTCCTGCTCCGATGGTATATTGGTGGTAGAAGAAAGCGCATGGATGGACGGAGTTTCCGAGGGCCCATTAAGGGATTCTGGTTCCGTAGATACGGATGCGCTTTTTTGCTTGCTTTCACTCACATCTGATGGTATAGTAGAAGTAACAAGACCGCTTGATTTATCGGATGTAGGGCTACCCCCACGGTGTACGGCTCCGGCACTGCCGTCGTGGGACACCGCACCGTCGCCGGAAACGGTGGCAGCACCTAAGCCCGGGCTGCTATAAATCAGGCGGTCTTTTTTTGTCTGCCGTGCAAGCTGGCTATCCCCCTTCGGCATAGCAGTGACAACAATGTAGTAATTTCCGATGTCATCACTTTGCAGCTCAAAGTAAACAGGCGCAACACCATTCATAATACCGGCTTTTTTATTGCCCGTTTTCACCAATGAATAGGTCGGCTTGCCGTTGGCGTTATCAGGCGCACGCATATAGATCTGGTTAAAATTCTGTGCAACATCAGCAATCAACTCTTCCACAGATGAATATCCTGCCTGTTTCGCCTCCGCCGTATGAGCCTTTGCATGAATCAATCCTTCAATCTCATTGCCTACACGCAGACGAATCTCACCAATTGGCAAACTCTCCCCACTCTGCTGCATGACGGCATCCGAAATGGTCTTTGTAATCTCACCGAAATTCCGACTGCCATTCGGCTTGATGATGAATTCTTTCTCATCTGCCTCTGAAAGAGGCCTACCCGATTCTGTCGTATATCCATCGGCAAGCTCCAAATCGCCTTCATTGGCGGTTTTTTCTTTGCTCTGTTTTTGGGCAGACTCCATCTGTACGTCATCGTCCTGTTTTTTGAGAGACTCCGCCTGTACTGTCTCATTATCATTCGCACGCTGCGCCGCTGTCTCGCCTCGAAGAAGCGCGTCTTCTGCATCGACTTGGGCGATGCGCTTTAATGCGTGCTCAATCGCCCGCTTCTCGCCCTTCCTGAGATCATCGTTCAGCGCCCTGACATCGGGGAGATTCCTCATGCGCATTGCCTTGATGAGTCCACGCCCGAAGT